>Ga0074195_1000515_pt1 | contig 73436 bp, 87 predicted proteins | sample EPASupsiteHSE623_FD_64525 | JGI IMG/M metagenome (GOLD analysis project Ga0074195, IMG submission 64525) | Bioremediated contaminated groundwater from EPA Superfund site, New Mexico - Sample HSE6-23 | ecosystem: Environmental > Aquatic > Deep subsurface > Groundwater > Contaminated ...
AGCAGAGTTTTCCGTTCCTCATCAGAAAGACGGACATGATATCTCACTCTTGGCAAGGCATACCCCTCCCTCCTGGGAAAAGTATACCATAAAAATGAGTTTTGTTATAGTTTTAGTGTTAACGTACTACTAGTGCTCTGTAAAATCTAAGTCTACAATATTTTGGGATATAAGTGGCGTAGCTTCACACGAGCATCGGCGGTAGTAAAATGCCAAGAAACGCCTTTCTGATTAGAGTTGCGATCCAATTCCCAAAATGTCATTTCCCGGTTCAGTGTTTCCATAGAATCAATGCGCCGATTTAGACACTGCTTTGTCAGAGCAGATAACTCGATTTCAGCAACATTCAGCCAACTGCCATGTTTAGGCGTATAGTGGATTTCAAGCCGCTTAGCCAGACTGCGCGCTTCTTCTGCTGGAAATGCCTCGTAAAGCGAAGATATGTTGTGCGTGTTCAAATTATCCATTACGAGACAGATTTTTTCTGCATCGGGATAATAATCGCAGAGAAGGTTCTTGACTTCTCTGGCCCAATCCGTCTTCTTACGAGTCTCACTAGCATTAACATGTCGCCATCCACCCAGTGGCTCTGTGAAAAGGAAGATGCTGCAGGTTCCTTGGCGTTTGTATTCAGAGTCATATTTTACAATGGAACCAGGCTTTGCGGGGATAGGATCTTTAACTTCAGCAAGCAACTGATATGGCTTTTCATCCATACAGATTACTGGGACAGCCGGATTATAGCTGCGCTGATAAACATCCAATACGTCTTCCATACATGCTACAAACGCTGCACTGCCGTTCTTAGGGATGCACCAACATTTACGAAGATGTGGCTTTAGTTCGTTTTTTTAAAATACTCCTTACACTGGTATGACTGACATCGGTGATGATACCCAATTCAACGCTTTTATCTGCTAAAAGCCTTAGCGTCCAACGGGAATAACCTTCCGGCGGTTCTCCGCAGCTTAGAGCAATAATCTTCGCTTCAACCTCACCTGTGATCTTTGCTTCTATCGGAGGAGTTTTCCTTTGTTTGCGCTTTAAGGTAGCTTGAGTGCCTTTCTCGAAATACGATTTCTTGACCTTCATCACTGTGGTAGTAGACGTGTTGAGTACCTCGGCAATCTTTGCAATACTCATTTTTTTGTCGGAGTTTTCGTCCAGCAAGAGTAATATATTAGCACGTAAAATTGATTTAGCCGGAGATGTTCCACACTTAACTGTTTTTTGCAGTTCTCTACGTTCTTCCTTGGTTAGCGTAACGCTGTATATCTCTTTAGCCATACTACTGCCCCCTTTCTTGGGGACAGTGTAACATACAGACGACAAATATACAACTTTTAGATTTTACAGAGCACTAGCCTTCATTACCTTTCGTGTACAGGTAAAGGCTGGTACCAGCCCCTTTTGAATGGTTTGCATGACCGAGGTTCAAAAGGGGCTTCCCAATTTTAGCCGCTCACTGTTTACCCCATTATTTTACATCCTATACATATGTTACCTTTCACCGTGCTTTTGAACAATAGTTCTCAAGTCCTTATTTTTTAAAAACTCGCATGCTGTTCAAAAAAGGCCGCCGGTTTGTACCGGCAGCCTTTTTCAGCCTGAGCCATATTTTATCCGGGGCGCTTTGGCACCGTACCCGGTTCCCCGGAAACCTGCTTGCCACCTTCAGGTAACCTACGTCGTACACCAGGCATCTCGTTTCCTCTTTCCGTCACCGCGCCTGTATCCTGTTATCGTTTCCTTTAACCGGCCAGCGATCCTACGGCCTGAATAAGCGTTTCATCCCTGATGATATGCACCGCTTCTTCAATATCATGACATATCACCCGGTCGTCCCCCAGCTTCGGAATCCGGTTCCGAACAGAGGCATAAGCTTTCGCTGTCCCCGCCCCGGGTTTCCTGCCCCGGAAGTCGATTCCCTGAACCGCGCAGAGCAGCTCGACAGCCAGCACATACTGTACATTTTCCAGAATAGACCTGGCTTTCCTGGCGGCAATCGTACCCATACTGACATGATCCTCCTGGTTCCCCGATGTTGGAATAGAATCAACACTGGCGGGATGGGCCAGCACTTTGTTCTCCGACACCAGGGACGCGGCCGTATACTGGGCGATCATGTACCCGGAGTTTAACCCTCCCTTTTCCGTGAGAAAGGCCGGAAGCCCGCTCAACTGGGGGTTAACCAACCGCTCGATGCGACGTTCGGAGATATTGGCAAGTTCCGACAAGGCAATTCCCAGAAAGTCCATGGCCAACGCCACCGGCTGCCCGTGAAAATTCCCGCCTGAGATAACCTCTCCTGCGTCGGGAAAAATGAGGGGGTTATCGGTGGCCGAATTAATCTCCACTTCAACCACCTTCCCAACGTAATCGATGGCGTCCCGGGAGGCGCCGTGCACTTGAGGGATGCACCGGAGGGAATAGGCGTCCTGAACTCGCTTATGCCCGGCGGCAGCCAGGATTTGGCTGTCCGCCAACAGTTCCCGCAGCAAAGCGGCGCTTTGCATTTGGCCCCGATGGGGACGCACCTGCTGCAGCTTGTCATCAAAGGCGTCCACGATGCCCTCCGCAGCCTCAACTGTCAATGCGGCAACAATGTCCGCGGTTTGCGCCAGTCGTCGGGCATCGAAAACGGCGAGAGCCGCAATGGCGGTCATCACCTGGGTGCCGTTGATCAGAGCCAGTCCCTCTTTGGCTTCAAGCCGCAGAGGGGTAATCCCGGCCTGTTCCATAGCCATACCGCCCGACAGGCGCGTTCCTTGGTAAAAAGCTTCCCCCATTCCGATCATCACCAGCACCATGTGCGACAGAGGCGCCAGGTCCCCGCTGGACCCCACCGACCCCTTTTCCGGAATGACGGGGTGCACATGATGGTTAAGCATCCGGACAAGCGTGTCGACGACATCCGGCCGGGCCCCGGAGAAACCTTTGGCGAGGGCGTTGGCCCGAAGAAGCATGATCGCCCGCACCACCTCTTCCGGCAGAGGACTGCCCACCCCGGCGGCATGACTCATAATCAGGTTTTTTTGCAGCTGTTCCGTTTCGTCCCTGGAAATGACCACATTGCTGAATTTACCGAAGCCAGTGGTGATACCATAGACCACCTTTTTCCCCGCCAGCAGCTGGTTTACCATCTGATGGGACTCTTCCATCTTTTCGATGCTGTCTCCGGATACCCGTACCTGGGCGTTTCCCCGGGCCACCGCTACGACCTCGTCAATGGTCAGGCTGTTTCCATCTATAGTAACCAAAGTAACCAATTTCCTGTCCCCCTCCTGACCGTCTCGCCAACAAACCGGCGGCCTTTACTCTCCCGGTTTGGCAAACCTACTGGAATCTCCTTCTGCATTGATTATGGCAGATTACCATGTTGATGCCAATGCAAAATCCATACCATCAAAGCCAGCCGCCCCCTTTTCGGACCGCTCCTGAACAAACGCCGAATAAAAAACCCTGCCCCATGACCGGCCCGGGGTGGGGGCCGGAAAAAAAACGATAAAAAAACCCCCGCAAAAATCCTATTCACGCCCAAGATTTTTGCGTCGAGGCCGCAGCCCTGTTACCCCCCCGCCATATTAACCCCTAAGAAGATTCTTCAAGACCTGCCTGTTATATTTCTTGTTTGTCCAGGCTTTTCCCTTCTACGGCCGAACCCGCCATTCTGGTGCAATTTACCTAAAGGTTCACTGCCAAAAATGTCGAATTAGAAGAAAAAACTGCATACAGTCACAAATCTTGGGGGAGGGAATTATGAAGCGAAAGGTTGGCACCATGGTTCTGGCAGCATTCCTTGTTACCGTTTTCGCTTTCGGTTTCAACATGGTCATGCAACCGGCCCCTGCAGTTGCTGACACGGCATCGTACACATCTTACACCGTTCGGGCAGGCGATACCTTGTGGATTATTTCGCAGAAGTTTGGAGTCACTGTCGGTCAAATCAAAACGGCCAACAACCTCACCTCCGACCTTATTGAGGTCGGCCAGGTCCTGAAGATCCCCAAAAGCACATTTGACTACACCGTTGCCGCCGGGGATACCGTTTACCTGATCGCCAACCGGTTCGGAACCACGATGGCGGAGATATTCTCCCTGAACAACCTTGGGTCGAATTCGATTATCTATGTCGGACAAAAGCTGATCATCCCCGGAAGCTACTACCTCTATACTGTTCGGAGCGGGGACACGCTCTACCTGATCAGCAAAAGACTCGGAACGACTGTTGAACGGCTCATGTCCCTGAACCAGCTCACCTCTACATATTTGGAAGTTGGACAGCGGCTTTGGGTTCCCGGGGTTGACCCAAACGCGTCGACGCCGCCGCCTACCACCCCGCCCGATCCCGGCTCCGTTTCCTGGCCGCTGTTACCCGAGGGTGTAATCAAGCACATTGTCGCTCCGGGAGATAATATGTACACCATATCTACTCGCTATCAAACCACGGCACAGGCAATTTGGGACACCAACCACCTGCACTCGGACCTGCTGAACCCGTCACAGCTCCTTTTTATTCCTGTTGGTTCCCAAACACCCTACCTGGGAATCAAAGCCCCCTCGGTACCGGCAAAACCTGGTTTTGGAGAATACCTGGACTGGGAGTATGTTAACTGGGTCTTCAACACCAGTTCCAATGCCACCGTTGAAGATGTCGTTACCCGCAAGACGTTCAATATCCACCGGCTGGGAGGGGCTAACCACGCTGATTCAGAGCCCCTGACGGCAGCCGATACGGCGGTCATGAAGGCGCTCTACAACGGAACATGGAACTGGAACCGCCGCGCCGTTATCGTTCATGTGGCGGGCAGGTCGTTTGCGGCATCCATTGCTGGAATGCCACATGATGTGGAGACAATTACAAACAACAACTTTCCCGGTCACTTCGATGTTCACTTCTTGAACAGCAAGACACACGGCACCGCTGTAATTGATTATAAGCACCAGGCACTGGTCAAAGTGGCAGCAGGATATTAACTGTCAAACCTGTGCCAAACCCGCATTTTGGCCCGGTAGGGCAAAAAGATAATCCCCCGCAAGGGGGATTATTCTTCTAACTCGCCATCGGGGGAACTTCAATTAACCCCGCTTAAAAGGGATTTCCCACCACCTTTTGGGTTTGGGGTCGGGTTTGGGTATGGGTTTGCTCCTATTTGCCGGCGGGGTTTCGGCCAAGTATTTCAGGACCCCGCCGTAAATCGCCCTGGCCATCTTCAACTGGTAAGACCCGTCCCTGAGAAGCATCTCCTCATCCGGGTTGGAGAGGAACCCTACCTCGACCGTTACCGACGGCATCTTCGTTTTCCGAAGCGTATAATAATCGGCCGGGTGGGGCTCATACTCCGTGTTGTTCAGCTGGGCAATAATTTCGTTCTGGATCAACTTTGCCAGGCGTTTGCTTTCCTTGGAGGGCGGATGGTAAAAGGTTTGGGCTCCCCGGCAGTCAGTATAGGCGATGGCGTTGCAGTGGATCCCCACAAAAATATCCGCCTTTTTTTTATTGGCCATATCCACGCGTTCGGCGATTTCGTACCTGTCCCAATCCAGGAGGCTTCCTTCGTTCAATCCCGTCAGGTCCCTGTCATTCTGCCGGGTCAGGAGCACAACCGCGCCGGCCTGCGCAAAAAGCTGTGCCAGCTTTTTACTGATCGCCAGGGCTACCTCTTTTTCCTGGGTTCCGGCAAGGCCGACTGCACCGGGGTCAAGCCCGCCATGCCCCGGGTCAATGGCAATCACCCGGTTGGCCGCTGACCATGACAAAGCCTCCACCGCGTTTTGTTCCAAGGACAAATTTAACTGGTTGAACATATACAAACTCAACCCTACAACCAGGGGAATAATTATTAAGAGAGACCGGTTGATCCGGATCACCTTAAACACATACCGGCGCATTTTTTCACTCCCCGGTGCCAATTCTCTCTGAATAACAGTATGCGCCCGGTATGCAGTTATTCCAGGAAAGTGCCAGAAAAAAAGAGGGGAGGGACCGCGAACAGTCCTTCCCCTCTTCGGAAAACTTAACGCTTGGAGAATTGAGGTGCTTTTCGGGCTTTTTTCAAACCGTACTTGCGCCTTTCCTTGGCTCTGGGGTCACGTGTCAGGAACCCGGCCTTCTTTAACAAAGGCCTCAAGTTGATATCCGCCTTCAGCAGGGCCCTGGCGATCCCAAGCCTCACGGCTCCGGCCTGCCCGGTGGTTCCCCCGCCGGTAACGCTGGCCAGGACATCGAAGCGGCCAAGCGAATCAGTAATGTTCAGAGGCTGTTTGACGATCATCTCCAGGGTCTTCTTGCCAAAATACTCGTCAAGAGGCCGTTTATTTACGGTGAACTTCCCGTTCCCAGGAACGAGTCTGACCCTGGCTATGGAGCATTTGCGGCGCCCGGTTCCGTAATATTGTAACTGTGCCATTCACGACCCTCCTTACTCAGCGAATTCCCATATTTCGGGTTTTTGGGCCTGGTGGGGGTGTTCGCTACCCCGGTAAACCTTAAGTTTCTTGACTACTTGCCTGCCCAGCCTGTTGTGGGGAATCATCCCTTCAATGGCTGACCTTACAGCGAGCTCAGGTTTCGTCTTCATCAGAACCTCGTAGCTGACTGATTTCAACCCACCGGGATAACCCGAATGGCGGTAGAATTTCTTCTGGGTCAGTTTGTTGCCGGTTAACTTGATTTTTTCGGCATTGATAATGACGACATGATCCCCGGTATCAACATGGGGTGTAAAAATCGGTTTATGTTTTCCCCTCAGAATGCGGGCCGCTTCGGTGGCCAGCCGACCAAGAGCCTTATCCGTAGCATCTATCACATACCACTTCCGCTCAATTTCCTGAGGTTTAGCCATAAAAGTGGTCAACTTACGTTACCTCCTTGTCCCCGTCGCGTCTCACGGCAGACCCGGGGCTCAGGCGGGCCGCTGGCGAGACTCACATCCATATTTTATGATAACACCTACCCGGTGTCAAGTGCCGGTAGGCGGTTCTCCCACGTATTGTACCTCTTCCAGGCAAAGACCATGCGGGGGAAGGGTCGGCCCGGCCAGTTCCCGGCGACCGGAGGCCAGAATTGTCGCCACATGTCCCGGGGCCATCCGACCGCGGGCCACTTCCAGCAGGGTTCCGGCAATAATTCGCACCATATTATATAGAAAGCCATTTGCGGTAATAGAGACAATAATCAGGTGCCCATCCTGGGAAACGGTGCAGCTCTCTACCCGGCGGTTAAAGGTCTTCACCGGGGTGTTGGCCGCACAAAAAGCACGAAAATCGTGTTCACCTGTAAACAAAGATGCCGCCTCGGCCATAGCGTCGAGATGGAAGTCCCCGTACCGGTGGTAGGCAAACCGGCGCCAGAACAGGTCCGGCCACCGCCCGTTATCTATCCGATACAAATAGGTCTTCGCTTTGGCCCAGTACTGGGAATGAAACCCGGGATCGACCTCCACCGCTTCGCGCACTATGATGTCCGGAGACAAAACGCTGTTGAGAACGGTAGGAAACCGCTCAATGGGAATGGGGCTCCTAATGTGAAAATTTGCTACCTGCCCCCGGGCGTGCACACCGGCATCAGTCCTGCCTGCCCCAACTACAACAGCCGCCTCCCCGGTTACCCGTTTCAACCCATTTTCCAAATTGCCCTGAATGGTGGTCAGGCCCGGCTGTTTCTGCCAACCGTGGTAGTTTGTTCCTTCATAGGCCAGTACTATGCGGATGTTTCTGGTATCCATGGTTTCTCACCGTTTTTCATGAAATACAATGCATTCTCCGCGTTAGTGGGGCAGCTCGCCTTAGGCAACCCTCTTGCCCCAACATGATTTCTTTGTACCCTAAGCAAAGCGGGCGGCAACAATGCCCGTTAGTACCATTAATCCCAACGTAAGAGCCACGGCGTCTTGATAGCCCAAGTGCAGTTGTTTCATCCTGGTCCGTCCCTGCCCCCCGCGGTAACACCGGGCCTCCATCGCCGCAGCCAGTTCGTCGGCCCGGCGAAAGGCACTGACAAACAGAGGCACAAGCACGGGCACCAGGCCGCGGGCACGCTGCCACGGGTTGCCACTGGAGAAGTCGGCCCCGCGGGACATCTGGGCTTTGAAAATCTTATCAGCCTCTTCCGCCAGGGTGGGAATGAATCGAAGAGCAATGGACATCATCATGGCCAGTTCGTGGACCGGAACCTTGATGGCCTTAAGGGGGTTAAGCAGGTGCTCCAGACCGTCAGCCAGGCTGATCGGGGAAGTGGTCAGGGTTAGCACGGATGTCAGCACCAGCACATAAGTCAACCGCAGCCCGATCAAAATCCCCTGGGTCAAACCCTCCCGGCTGACGGCAAACGGCCCAAGAAATAACAGCGTTTCCCCAGGTGTAAAAAATAGATGCAAGATAAATGTCAGCAGCACCAGCCAAAGGAGTGTCCGCAAACCCCTGAAGATCAGCCGCAGGGGCACCCTGGCCACACCGATAGCAGCCGCCAACAGCAGAACCATGAGCAGATTCCCAACCCAGTTTTTGATTAGAAAGGCCGCCACCATCAGCAATATGGTCAAAATCATCTTCGCCCTCGGATCCAAGCGGTGCACATAGCTGTCACCCGGTAGATACTGCCCGATGATTATCCGACCCAGCATGCGCTTTCCTCCCATACACCCCGGTGATTTCGTCACGGGCTTCCTCCAGGGTGATAATGTCCGTCCGGACTGGACGGTTAACGGACCGCAGTCCGTGCATCAGGCTGGTCACCTGAGGCACTCCCAGTCCAATTGACTGCAGTTTGCCAAATTCTTGAAACACCTTTCGAGGAGGCCCATCCATCAGTAATTCCCCCTGGTGAAGCACGATCACCCGTGCTGCCAACCGGGCCACATCCTCCATCTGATGGGAAACAAGGAGAACCGTCTTTCCTTTTTCCCAAACGGAGCGAACTAACTCCAGAATTTCTTGCCGACCTCGCGGATCAAGCCCTGCAGTAGGTTCGTCAAGGATCAATACCGTCGGATCCATTGCCATAATCCCGGCTAAAGCCACTCGCCTCATCTGGCCCCCGCTTAAGGCAAACGGAGACCGGTCGCGGACATCCCCGGGGGACAGCCCGACCTGCTCTAACGCCGCTGTCACCCGCCGCTCGATGTTGGCCTCTGGTATCTCCATGTTCCGGGGGCCGAAGGCCACATCGTCAAAAACCGTTTCCTCGAACAGTTGGTGCTCCGGATACTGGAACAGAAGCCCCACCCGCTGCCTCAATTTCTTGAGAGCGGCCCCTTTTGCCTCTTCAATTCGCATCCCGTTCACAACCACACTGCCACTGGATGGTTTCAAGAGCCCGTTTAAATGCTGGACCAGGGTAGATTTCCCGGAGCCTGTGGCGCCGATAATGGCGACAAATTCCCCATCTTCAATCTCAAGGCTCACGTTTTTTAGGGCTGCTGTCACCAACGGTGTACCAGGCATATAGACATGGGAAAGGTTTGTTATAACAATGGGCATAAACAGTCCACCATTTCCGGCACTGAAATAATATCTGCGGGAACAGGCAGCCCTCGCTGGCGCAGCATCCCCGCCAATCTGGTCATTTCCGAAACATCCAGCCCCATCTGCCGGAGCAGGTCCGGCTTGGTCAGGATGGCGCGCGGGGGCCCGTCGGCAACCAGTCGGCCGGCATCCATGATTAAAATCCTATCCGCCAGAGCCGCCTCTTCCATGAGGTGGGTAATATAGATTACAGTGAGGCCGAGGTTGGATCTCAGCTCCAGAACTGTCTTGACCACTTCGTCCCGGCCTCGCGGATCAAGCATAGTTGTGGGTTCATCCAAAACCAGAATCTCCGGCTGCATGGCCAGGATTCCGGCGATGGCCACCCTCTGTTTCTGCCCGCCCGACAACAGGTGCGGTGGTCTTAAGTTGAGTTCGGAAAGGCCCACGGCCCGCAAAGCCGCGTCAACCCGTGCCCTGATTTCCGCCGGCGGTAGGCCGAGGTTTTCCGGACCAAACGCCACATCCTCTTCGATCACACTGGCCACGATCTGGTTGTCCGGATTTTGGAACACCATTCCCACCAGCTGGCGGATTCGCCACAGGTTATCCGGCTCCCTGGTATCATTCCCGTCAACCGTGACCACCCCCTCCGAAGGCAGCAGGAGAGCGTTGAGGTGTTTGGCCAGGGTTGATTTTCCGGAACCATTCCCGCCAACAACGGCCACAAATTCACCTCTGGGAATTTCCAGACTAACCTCGTTCAGGGCCTTGGTCTCCTTAGAGCCAGAACGATAAGAGAAAGAAACTCCTTCCAGCCTGATCAACGGAATCCCCCCTCCTGGAATAGCGGGTACAAAGGCGTTGCCCCTCCGTCACCAAGGCGGAAAGGGCTTTTCGCCGTAGCGCGTCCGTCCATTCGTCTCTTGGCGAAGGGGCAAGGTGGCGACCTCGCTCTTTTGATTCATCTCATCCAATCGCACGCTTGAGGCAAACCCCTTGCCCGTGATAAACCCCGGCAAGCGGGCGAATGCCCTTTCCCAGCCTCAGCCCGGGGTTGCCCTTTAAAAAAGTAAGTCAGGAAACCTGCCGATTATCCTGACCTCTTCCTTTGGTTACTAGACCAGTTCCAGAAGCACCATCATCGCTGCATCGCCCCGGCGGTTTCCCACTTTCATGATCCGGGTGTAACCACCTTGGCGTTCAGCGTACTTGGGGGCTATTTTTTCAAAGAGTTTGGTGACCACATCTTCCTCCATGAGATAGGCAAGTGCTTGTCTCCGGGCGTGGAGGTCGCCGCGCTTGCCCAGGGAGATCATTTTTTCGGCCAGCCTATTTAATTCCTTGGCACGAGGCTCAGTGGTCTGTATCCGCTCGTTTTTCAGCAACGATGTGACTGCACTTCGCAAAAGGGCCCGGCGTTGACTGCTCCGTAACCCCAGTCTCCGGTATGCCAATCTGCTTCCCTCCTATTCTTCCGACTTTCGCAACGAAAGCCCAAGCTCGGCCAGTTTCTTATCAACCTCTTCCAAGGATTTCTTGCCCAGGTTGCGGACTTTCATCATGTCTTCCTCGGTTTTCTGAATCAGCTCGGAAACGGTGTTAATACCGGCACGTTTGAGACAGTTGTATGACCGAACCGAAAGATCAAGTTCCTCGATAGTCATGTCGAGAATCTTGTCTCTCTCCTCTTCCTCTTTTTCCACCATAATTTCTACGTCCCCTACCTTTTCGGTAAGGCTGACGAACAGCTTTAAGTGTTCATTTAAAATCTTTGCGGACAAACTGGTTGCTTCTTCAGGACTAATACTGCCATTGGTCCAAACCTCAAGGCTGAGGCGGTCATAATCGGTGACCTGCCCCACTCGGGTATCCCCAACGGTGTAGTTGACCTTAAGAACAGGAGTGAAAATGGAATCAATGGGAATGACCCCAATAATGTGATCCGCTTTCTTATTCCTTTCGGCCGGCACATAGCTACGGCCGCGCTCGACCGTCATTTCCATGAACAGTCGCCCGTTTTCATTCAGTGTGGCGATGTGGAGGTCTTTGTTGAGAATTTCGACATCACTGGGAACAATAATATCCGATGCTGTAATCTCGCCTCCGCCCTCCGCTTCGACACGCAGCAGGGTGGGCTCATCAGTGTGCATCTTCAGTGCCAGTTCTTTTAGGTTCAGAATTATATCCGTTGTGTCCTCAACCACACCGGGGATGGTTGAAAACTCATGGAGAACACCCTCAATTTTTACGGACGTAACTGCGGCGCCCGGAAGTGACGATAACAGGATCCGGCGCAGGGAGTTCCCCAGCGTGATCCCGTAACCCCTTTCCAGAGGTTCAACGACAAATCGGCCATAACGGTTGTCGTCACTCCGATCAACACATTCAATCTTGGGCTTCTCAATTTCAAGCATTGATATCACCCTCCTCGGCAACTGGTACCTCGGGAATTTCTTGTCGCAAATTGGCCCCAACCCTAAGACTTATCGGGAATACAGCTCCACAATCAGGTGTTCGGAAATCGGGACATCAATCTGTTCACGGTTCGGCACAGCAACCACTCTGCCGGTTAATGTTTCCGGGTCCACTTCCAGCCAGGCAGGGGGAGTTTTATGCCCCACGGTCTCGGCAATGGCTTGAATGCGGGGAGATTTTTTGCTTTCCTCCTTGATGGAAATGGTATCCCCTACCCGAACCTGGATGGAAGGGATACTTGCTTTTTTGCCGTTCAAGTGGAAATGCCCGTGACGGACCAGATGCCTGGCTTCCGCCCGTGATTCAGCAAAGCCTAACCTATAAATAACATTATCCAGCCGCCGCTCCAAAAGGCGAAGCAGGTTTTCCCCTGTAACCCCCTGCTGACGGTCGGCCTTGACAAAATAGTTGCGGAACTGCCGTTCCATCAACCCGTAAACCCGACGGGCCCGCTGCTTTTCACGCAGCTGCAGTCCGTATTCTGACTGTTTCTTCCGCCCCTGGCCGTGCTGGCCTGGTGCGTAACCCCTGCGATCAATGGCACATTTACCTGTGTAGCACCTCTCTCCTTTGAGGTAAAGTTTCGTTCCTTCTCTCCGGCAAAGTCGACATACCGGTCCGGTGTATCTTGCCATATAATCCCACCTCCTAAACCCTTCTACGTTTCGGTGGTCGACAACCATTATGCGGAATCGGGGTCACATCTTTAATCATATTGACTTCCAGTCCGGCTGCCTGCAGAGACCTAATCGCTGCTTCTCGGCCGGCCCCCGGTCCCTTAACGAAGCATTCCACTTCCCGCAGACCGTGCTCCATAGCCGCCTTCGCCGCTGCTTCAGCCGCCATCTGGGCCGCAAACGGTGTGCTCTTACGGGAACCCTTGAACCCGAGCGTTCCGGCGCTTGACCAAGATATCGCATTCCCGGAAGTGTCAGCAATTGTCACGATGGTATTGTTGAATGTTGACCTGATATGGGCCACACCTGATTCAATATTCTTGCGCTCTCTTCTCTTGACGCGGGCAACACGCTTTGCCACAGATTACCCTCCTTTACCCTGTTATTTCTTCCGGCGAATACCGACGGTCCTGGCCGGGCCTTTCCGAGTCCGGGCATTGGTCTTGGTCCGCTGTCCCCGGACAGGAAGCCCACGGCGATGACGCAGCCCTCGATAGCACCCGATCTCCATCAACCGCTTGATGTTGAGAGAAACTTCCCGGCGCAGGTCGCCTTCCACCTTGTGATTTTTATCAATCTGTTCCCGGAGCTTGGCCAGTTCTTCTTCGGTCAAGTCGCGTACTCGCGTTTCTGGATTAACCCCAGCCTCAGCCACGATTTTTTGAGCCGTCGGCCTGCCAATGCCAAAAATGTAGGTTAGAGCTATCTCCACCCTCTTGTCCCGCGGCAGGTCAACCCCGGCAATACGTGCCATCTAAAGCTACACCTCCATTTTTGTATCTTGAGGTTCCCACATTACCCCTGTTTCTGTTTGTGCTTGGTGTTTTCACAGATAACCATTACCCTGCCCTTGCGCTTGATAAGCTTACACTTTTCACATATCGGTTTCACCGATGGTTTTACCTTCACGTTTTTTCCCTCCCTTTTTGGTCTCAAGGGATCCAATTACTTAAAGCGGTAAACAATGCGTCCTCTGGTAAGATCATAAGGTGAAAGTTCCACCGTCACCCTGTCCCCTGGGAGAATCCGGATAAAGTTCATTCTGATTTTTCCCGATACATGGGCGAGGACTTTATGCCCGTTCTCCAATTCAACACGAAACATGGCGTTTGGCAGGGGCTCAATAACGGTACCTTCAACTTCAATGACATCCTGTTTGGACACTCGTTGATAACCCTCCTTCTAACAATTCTTATCTCCCATTTCCTTAAGATCAGCGATTAATCTGCAAATCTCGGCATTGGTCACTTTGTCTCCGGTCTTCAACCTGACCGCAACCGGATCTAACACCCTATTGGTCCTTTGCAGGTGTTTGATGTTCTTTCGTTTGGGGTTCTCTACTTTGCGCAGATCGCCATCAACCAAGTAGACACAAGAATCGTTAAGGATTTCCCATACCACAAAATATCTGTCCTTATCGCGGCCCGCCTTTGAGCGGACAACCTGTCCTAGACTTAACTCCTGAGCCATACAAAAGACCTCCCTGGACGGCCATCTTATAGAAGTGTCAGGATTTCGGGCCCATGATCGGTCACCACGATGGTGTGCTCGAAGTGTGCTGATAGGCCTCCGTCCCTGGTCACTACCGTCCAATCGTCACCTTTGGTCATGACCTCGTAGGTACCCATGTTCACCATTGGTTCGATGGCCAATGCAAGGCCGGTTTTTAATCTCAGGCCGCGTCCAGGTGCACCAAAGTTGGGTACTTGTGGCTCTTCGTGCATTTCGCTACCAATTCCATGCCCCACATAGTCCCTGACAACTGAAAAGCCTTGCCCTTCGACAAAGGTCTGAATGGCATGGGAGATATCTGTCAGTCTGTTTCCAACGATTGCCTTGTTGATGCCAACCATCAGGGATTGCTCAGTCGTCTTCAGAAGGCGCTGCGTCTCGGGTTCAATGTCCCCGACAGGTATGGTAACAGCTGAATCTCCGTAATATCCCTGGATAATTGCACCAATGTCAACACTAATAATATCTCCACTTTTCAGTTTTCTTAAACCGGGAATGCCGTGAACGACCTCCTCGTTGACTGACGCGCAAATTGTTGCGGGGAACCCATGGTATCCCTTAAATGCCGGAAGGGCATTGTGGCCCAGGATATACTCTTCAGCTATCTGATCCAATTCCCTTGTGGTTACCCCGGGGCGAACAGCCTTCTTGATGGCTTCCAGCGCCCCAGCGACAACCTTGCCCGCTTCCCGAATCAGTTCTATTTCACGGTCGGATTTAAGAACAATCATTTAGGCTCTCTTCCTAGGGCTTTCATGATGTCATTGAAAACGGCTCCCACATCCTGTGTTCCGTCAATGTTCACCAACAGCCCTTTTCCCTGGTAATAGCGGATTAACGGTTGCGTCTGCCGTTCATAAACATCCAGTCGGCTGGCCACCGTCTCCAGGGAGTCATCATCGCGTTGATGCAGCTCTCCGCTGCATTTGTCGCAAACCCCGTCTTTCCGGGGAGTGTTAAAGACCATGTGGTACGTTGCCCCACACCCCCGGCAGACCCGCCGCCCGGTCAAGCGGACAATTAGGTCGTCGCGGCCAACCTGAATATTGACTACCGCGTCAAGCTTAACCCCCAGGGCATCAAGGGTATCCCCCAGAGCGTCGGCCTGTGCCAAGGTCCGCGGAAACCCATCCAGGAGGAACCCTTGGGCACAGTCGGACTGGCTTAACCTTTCTCTGACGATCCCGACCGTTACCTCATCCGGCACCAACTGGCCTGCGTCCATAAAGTTCTTGGCCTTTTTCCCCAACTCGGTTCCGTTTTTGATCGCGGCCCGAAACATATCTCCGGTGGAAATATGGGGTATATTCAGGTCTTTAACCAGCATTTCGGCCTGAGTGCCTTTCCCCGCCCCGGGCGGGCCCATCAACATGATTCTCATGGTATCGCCTCCGGAAAACTGGCCATCTTACTTGATGAAGCCTTGGTAGTGACGCATGATCAGGTGGGACTCAACCTGCTTCATGGTTTCCAGGGACACCCCGACCACGATTAAGAGTGAGGTTCCACCGAACCAGACGCTGGTGAACTTGGTGGCAGCAATCACAAAGTTGGGCAGCACAGCGATCAGGGCCAGAAAAATGGCACCGGCCAGAGTGATCCGGGTGAGAACCCGGTCGATATACTCCCCAGTCGGCCGGCCCGGCCTCAAGCCCGGGATAAACCCGCCGTACTTCTTCATGTTGTCAGCCACATCCATTGGGTTGAACGTGACAGCAGTGTAGAAGTACGTAAAGAAGACAATTAAGCCAGCATATAGAATAGTATGCATGACCGAACCAAAATTAAAATACCCTGCGATCTTTTGCACCGTCGGGTTTGGGATCCACTGGGCGATCTGTGTCGGCACCAGAAGGATTGACATGGCGAAGATAATGGGGATAACCCCGGCCTGATTCACTTTCAAAGGAATGTGGGTGCTCTGTCCGCCATATACCTTGCGCCCGACAACCCGCTTCGCATACTGGACCGGAATCCGCCGCTGCCCCTCGAGAACAGCCACAACCGCAGCAATAACCAGCAGGGCAATAACCAGAAGGACAATCGCGTTAAAGAGATTGGCCGTCCCAGCGCTGATGTAGGTGAAGATGGAAACAAGGGTCGACGGTACCCGGGAAACGATTCCGGCAAAGATGATCAGGGAGATCCCGTTGCCGATTCCTTTTTCCGTGATCAGTTCCCCCAGCCACATCAGGAAAACCGTCCCTGCTGTTAAGGTAATCGCGATGATCATATAATTGAGAACGCCCGGTTGGATAACCGCACCCTGACGTCCCAGGGCGATTGCCATACCGATTGCCTGGATAAAACCGAGAACAACCGTACCATAGCGGATATACTGGGTAATCTGCTTGCGGCCGGCCTCGCCTTCCTTGGCCAATCGTTCCAGCTTCGGAATCACAACCTGTAAGAGCTGCATGATAATTGAGGCGTTGATGTACGGCGTGATGCTCATCGCAAAAACAGTGAACCGCTTGAACGCACCACCCGAAATCACGTCAAAAAACCCGAACAACTGGCCTGACATCAATTCGGCAAGTTTTGTAGTATCCATGTTCGGCACAGGGATGTGAGCGCCAATCCGAAAAATGAAAAACATAGCCAGGGTGAACAGGATCTTCCGTCTCAAGTCCCCTACTTTCCAGGCGCTTTGTAAAGAGGACAGCAACTATATCACCTCAACTTTGCCGCCAGCGGCCGTAATCTTCTCGGCAGCCGACTTACTGACAGCCAGTCCGCTGACAGTCAGGGCTTTTTCCAGGTTCCCGTTGCCCAGGATTTTGATCCCGTCATTTGTCCCTTTGACCACCTTTGTTTCCAACAACAGCTGCGGGGTGACCACAGTACCCTCGGCAAACCTGTTGAGGACCTCAACATTGATGGCCACAATCTCTTTTTTGAAAATATTGGTGAAGCCGCGTTTCGGGGTCCGGCGCTGGAGGGGCATCTGCCCTCCCTCAAAACCAGGACGAACTCCCCCACCGGAACGCGCTTTTTGCCCTTTGTGTCCCCGCCCCGCCGTCTTGCCAAGACCCGATCCAATGCCGCGGCCTTTGCGGGTTGCAGGTTGTCTCGACCCGGGTGCCGGATGCAGTTCGCTCAGATTCATCGATAACACCTCCTTGAGCTTAGACTTAAGCCAATCGTATCAGGCCGGGATCTCCTCAACGGTCAGGAGATGTCCCACCTTCCGAATCATTCCCCTGATCTGGGGAGTATCGTCATGAACCACCGATGAATGCAGTTTCGACAGGCCCAAGGATTTGACGACCTTTCTTTGGCTTTCGGGTCGGCCAATAAAACTTTTCACCAGGGTTACTTTTAGTTTACCTGCCAACTCAAACCCCCCTATCCGAGCAGCTCGTCAACAGTTTTTCCCCTGAGCCGGGCCACTTCTTCCGCTTTCTTCAAACTCTTGAGTCCAATCAGGGTGGCGTGAACCATGTTGTTCGCGTTCTCGGAACCCAGCGATTTGGTCAGAATGTCCTTCACCCCGGCCAGTTCTAGAACCGCACGCACCGGACCCCCGGCGATAACACCTGTTCCGGGGGAGGCAGGTTTCATCAGAACCTCGCCGGCCCCAAAATTACCCGTCGTTTCGTGGGGAATAGTGGTCCCCACCAGAGGAACCTCAATCAGGTTTTTCTTGGCGTCCTCAACACCTTTTCGGATGGCCTCAGGCACTTCCGCCGCTTTCCCCAACCCGGCACCAACACGGCCGTTGCTGTCTCCGACGACAACCAGGGCACTGAAACTGAACCGGCGTCCACCCTTAACCACTTTAGCCACCCGGTTTATGTTGACGACCTTTTCGGTGAATTCAACGCTACTCGTCTCATTTCGAGCCAAATCTCTTCCCTCCTTTAGCACCCGTTAGAATTCCAGTCCGGCCTCCCTGGCCGCATCCGCCAAGGCGGCTATACGGCCGTGATAAATATAACCGCCGCGGTCAAATACACACTGCTTGATTCCCTTCCCCAGAGCTTTTTGGGCAAGGAGCTTGCCGACCAGTTTGGCAGCCTCAGCGTTGCCGAAGTATTCCTTTTGGCCGCTTAAGGCAGGGTCAACACTAGAAGCAGCAACTATAGTCACACCTTCGGTATCATCAATCAGCTGGGCATATATATGCCTCAGGCTTCGGAAAACATTCAATCTGGGGCATTCCGGCGTGCCTGAAATCTTCTTCCGGACGCGGAGGTGTTTTTTGGCCCTGACAACCTTCCGGCTTTCTCGCTTCAGCACTTGTTTTTCACTCCTTTCCGAACGGTACTAGCGGTTACTTCTTACCCTTACCGCCGGCTTTTCCAACTTTCCGCCGAATTCGCTCATTCTCATATTTGATCCCTTTGCCTTTGTAAGGCTCAGGCTCTCTTACGGCACGAATGGCAGCAGCCAAAGCCCCAACCTTCTCTTTGTCCGTTCCTTTGATGATGATCTTTGTAGGGGCTGGCACCTCAATTTCCAAACCTTCCTTGGGCTCAATCTCAACCGGGTGGGAATAACCAACCGTTAAAACGAGCTTGTTTCCCTGTTTGGCCGCCCGGTATCCCACACCGACAAGTTCCAGGTTCTTCTGAAACCCCTTCGTGACTCCCTCAACCATGTTATTGAGTAAAGTTCTGGTCAGGCCATGTAGAGACCGGTGTTCTTTATTATCGGTAGGCCGTTCTACCACCAGTTTCTGATCCTGGAAAGAGATAGCCATGTCTTTATGCAACTCACGCTGCAGTTGTCCCTTGGGTCCAATAACGGTGACGTTATTGCCTTCCATCCGCACTTCCACACCGCCGGGGACCTCCACTGGTTTTCGCCCAATGCGTGACATTATCGTACACCTCCTAACCCGCTGGATTGCCTGGTATACCCAGGGAAATTTTCCGTCGCGGGTGGTTAAGCCTGTGTCAGGCCGTCCACCCGGTTACCAGACGTAACAGAGAACTTCCCCTCCCAGCCCTTCCTTGCGGGCCTGTTTGTCGGTCATGATCCCTTTCGAGGTAGAAACAACAGCGATCCCGAGCCCGCCCAGGATACGGGGGATTTCATCCCTGCCGACATAAACCCTGAGGCCCGGCTTGCTTATTCTCTTCAGACCGGTGATAACCTTCTCCCGGTTCGGCCCGAATTTTAAATACAAGCGAATAATTCCTTGTTTACCATCGTCAACGAACTCAACGTCCCGCACAAATCCTTCGGCTTTAAGAATCTCGGCCATGGATTTCTTGACTCTGGAGGCGGGCACCTCGACCTTGTCGTGGTAAACCGTATTCGCATTTCTGATCCTGGTCAGAAAATCAGCAATTGGATCGGTCATAACCATCAGATTTGACCCCCTTCCTATGTGAGTTACCAGCTCGCCTTTGTCACCCCGGGAATTTCACCGCGGTAAGCAAGTTCGCGGAAACAAATCCGGCAGATACCGAATTTCCGCATATAGGCGTGCGGTCTCCCGCAAAGTTTGCATCTATGGTAAGCCCTTACCGAAAACTTTGGTGGACGGCCCTGCTTGACAACAAGCGATTTCTTAGCCAATTTTTTTTCCCCCCTTTACCGCTTTTTCGTTTAAGCTTCCCGGAAAGGCATTCCTAAGAGACGTAACAGTTCTCTCGCCTCTTCATCCGTTTTGGCAGTAGTGACAAACACCACATCCATCCCGCGCAGGCGATCGATCTTGTCGTACTCGATCTCAGGGAAAATCAACTGTTCCCGCAGTCCTAACGTAAAGTTACCCCGCCCGTCAAACGATTTGGGCGATACACCCCGGAAATCCCTGACCCGGGGTAAGGCAATGTTAAACAGCTTGTCAACGAACTCGTACATCCGTTCCCCGCGCAGGGTGACTTTGGTTCCGATCGACATCCCTGCACGTAATTTAAAGGCAGCGATGGATTTTTTGGCCTTGGTCACTACCGGTTTTTGCCCGGTAATCTTGGCCAGGTCTCCCACAGCCGCGTCTAATGATTTTGGGTTTTGAATGGCTTCCCCCAAACCAATGTTCACGACAACTTTTTCCAGTTTAGGAACTTCCATGGGGTTCTTGTACCCAAATTTCTTCATCATGGCAGAGGAAACTTCATTCAAGTACCTCTCCTTCAGTCGTGCCACGAATTATACCCCCTTTCCACCCGTATTACCGGTCTAACACCTCACCGCATTTCTTGCAAACCCGAGTGGATGTTCCGTCTTCGAGAACCTTGTGTCCAACACGGGTAGGATTGCTGCATTTCGAACAAAAAAGCATAACGTTCGAGCTGGCGATTGGGCCTTCCTTCTCCAAAATCCCACCCTGAGGGAGGGCCTTGGTGGGCTTGGTGTGACGCTTGACAAAATTGACGCCCTCGACAACAATCCGCCCTGTTTTGGGGAAAACCTGCAGGACCTTCCCCCGTTTACCGGTATTCTTTCCTGCCATCACCAGCACGGTGTCACCTTTTTTTACATGGGGCTTTACACCCTCAATTTTTTTCGCCTGGGCCATGATTTCACCCCCATTTTCCGTAGAACTTCGTAACTGATGAATTTCTAGAGAACTTCAGGCGCCAGCGAGATGATTTTCATAAACTCTCTCTCTCTGAGTTCGCGGGCCACCGGCCCAAAAATGCGGGTTCCCCGCGGGTTGTTCTGGTCATTAATGATGACGGCAGCATTTTCGCTGAACCGAATGTAAGAACCGTCGGGACGCTTAATTTCCTTACGGGTTCGAACAACAACTGCTCGAACCACATCGCCTTTCTTGACAACGCCCCCGGGTGTTGCTTCCTTAACTGAAGCGATAATGACGTCACCGACAGAAGCATAACGCCGGAATGATCCGCCCAATACGCGGATGCACATCAATTTCTTGGCCCCCGTATTATCGCCTACTCTCAGCATCGTCTGAGGCTGAATCACGTTGTAACCTCCCTTCGTCCGGCTTCAGATGGGAACGGCATTCATATAACAGGGTATTATCGGGCTTTCTCCACGATCTCCACTACCCGCCACCGTTTCTCCTTGCTTAAAGGCCGGGTCTCCATGATCTTCACTTTATCGCCTTTATGGCATTCGTTGTTTTCATCGTGAGCCTTAAACTTCTTGGTCGTCCGGATCGTTTTCCCGTACAGCGGGTGCCGTACCAGAGTTTCTACCCCGATGACCACGGTTTTGTCCATCTTATCGCTGATTACATTACCAACACGGGTTTTCCGGGTTGCTCTTTCCACGTTCCTACCTAACCTCCTAACTTTTCGGTTAGTTCAACTGGTTTTTAGCGGACGATTTGCCTCTTCAACTCCCGTTCCCTCAGAACGGTTTTGGCCCGGGCGATGCGCTTTCTCACGTCCCTGATCCGCATCGGGTTTTCCAATTGCCCGGTGGCCAGTTGAAACCGAAGATTGAAGAGTTCATCCTTGAAATCACCAATCTTCCTGACGAGTTCATCATCAGTTAGATCCCGCATCTCATTCAGCTTCATGCGCCTCACCACCTGCTTCCGATCTTTTTACGAAGCGGCACTTTATGGGCAGCTTGTGCGCTGCCAGCCTCATTGCCTCTTGGGCAACATCCTCGTCCACGCCGGCCACCTCAAACATGATCCGTCCGGGCTTCACTACCGCTACCCAGTATTCCGGAGCGCCTTTACCGCTTCCCATCCGGGTTTCGGCCGGTTTGGCGGTAACGGGTTTATCCGGAAAAATCTTAATCCATACCTTCCCGCCACGTTTCATGTACCTGGTCATGGCTATCCGGGCGGCCTCTATCTGCCTGTTGGTAATCCAGGCCGGCTCCAGGGCCTGCATTCCATAATCGCCGTAAGAAACCTCGTTTCCTTTCATGGCCTTGCCGGTCATACGACCGCGGTGCTGTTTACGGTGTTTTACTCTCTTGGGGATAAGCATTTACTTTTCCCCTCCTTTGGAGACATCTGGTTTCGGTTCCACCACAGCTGCTTTCGGTTCCGACACTGCTGGCTTCGGTTCCGCTACAACCGCCTTCTTCACTTCGGGCAAAATTTCCCCTTTATAAATCCAGCACTTGACGCCAATTTTGCCATAAGTGGTATTGGCTTCCGCAATTCCATAGTCAATGTTGGCCCGAAGAGTGTGGAGAGGCACCTTTCCTTCGCTGTACCATTCGCTGCGGGCAATTTCCGCCCCTGCCAACCTGCCGGAACAACCGATTTTGATTCCCTGGGCGCCCAGCCGCATGGCCCGGGAAACAGCCTGCTTCATAGCGCGGCGGAACGAAATCCTTTTCTCCAGCTGCGCGGCCACACTCTCGGCTACTAACTGGGCTTCCAGCTCTGGCTTTTTAATCTCGACGATATTGACACTGACCTGTTTTTTTGTCATCTTCTCCAGAGTCTTCCGGAGATTCTCCACCTCTGTGCCGCCGCGGCCAATAACGATCCCGGGTTTGGCCGTGTGAATGGCAACCTTGATCCGGTTGGCAGCACGTTCAATCTCAATTCCAGAAATCCCGGCCGCGTACAACCGCTTCTTAATATAGCGACGGAGCTTGATATCCTCAATCAGGAGCTCGCTAAAGTTACGGCCGGCATACCAGCGCGCATCCCAGTCCCTGATGATTCCGATCCGTAAGCCTTTCGGATGTACCTTTTGGCCCACGCTTATCCCTCCTTCTTTTCACTGACAACAACCGTAATGTGGCTGGTACGGCGACGCTTGAGGTCTGCGCGTCCTTGAGCCCTGGGGGTAAAGCGTTTCAGAGTTGGGCCCTGGTCCACGTAGATGCCGGAAATATAAAGTGCGTCCCGGTTCAGCTCCAGGTTGTGCTCAGCGTTGGCCACCGCTGATTTGACGACTTTCGCAATGGCGGAAGCCGCATCCTTGGGAGTAAACTTCAGGATTGCCAGTGCCTCTTCTATTTTCTTCCCCCGCACCAGATTAACCACTTGACGGACTTTGCGGGGCGAAATCCGTATATATTTGGCCATAGCTTTCGCTTCCAACACTAATGACCCCCTCTATTTAAGCGAAGTTGACCTTTCCGTATGAGCCCCGTGGCCGCGGAACATCCTGGTCGGGGCAAACTCGCCCAATTTATGACCTACCATTTCCTCCGAGATATAGACCGGCACGTGTTTGCGCCCGTCATGAACAGCAATGGTGTGACCGACCATCTGAGGGAAAACTGTTGAATTTCTGGACCAGGTTTTGAGTACCCGTTTGTCACCTTTTTCGTTCATCTTCTCAACCCTGGCCAGGAGTTTGGCATCAACATATGGACCCTTGCTCACTGATCTACCCATATCTCCATTAACGCCTCCCTTCCATCAGGCTATTTAGTCCGTTTCTTGACAATCATCTTGTCCGACGGTTTCCGCTTGCGTGTCTTGCCGCCGATAGCCGGTTTACCCCACGGGGTTACCGGATTTTTGCGGCCGATTGGGGACCGCCCTTCGCCACCACCATGCGGGTGGTCGACCGGATTCATAACCACACCCCGAACGGTGGGGCGAATTCCCAGCCAACGGGTGCGGCCAGCCTTACCAATGGTGATGTTTTCATGATCCAGGTTGCCCACCTGACCGATAGTGGCTTTACAGTCAATATGCACCAGCCGTACTTCACCAGAGGGCATTCTGATATGGGCGTAGTTTCCTTCTTTGGCCATCAACTGAGCCGAAGTGCCCGCCGACCTGACCATCTGGGCCCCTTTTCCCGGCTTCATTTCCAGGTTGTGAATGACTGTACCCACCGGAATGTTTCGTAAAGGCAGGGTATTCCCAACCTTAATGTCAGCCTTGGGACCGGAAACGACGGTATCCCCTACCTTAAGCCCCGCCGGAGCTACCATATACCTTTTCTCTCCGTCGGCATAGTTGAGCAGGGCAATGTTGGCTGTGCGATTGGGATCGTACTCAATTGTCGCCACTTTGGCCGGTATTCCGTCTTTGTCCCGTTTAAAGTCAATGATGCGGAACATGCGTTTGTGACCGCCGCCGCGGTGTCTGACCGTGAGCCGACCCTTGGCGTTGCGCCCGCCGCTCCTCTTAAGCGGTTCTAACAACGATTTTTCCGGTTTATTGGTGGTTATTTCTTCAAAAGCCGAAACGGTCATAGTCCTGCGCCCCGGCGAAGTCGGCTTGAATTTCTTGATCGCCACGTAAATTCCCCTCCTTCTACCTGGAATTGTTTAGACGCCTTCGAACACAGCGATCTTATCCCCGGATTTGAGAGTGACAACGGCTTTTTTCCGGTCAGGCGTCTTCCCGGTGAATCGGCCAACCCGTTTGATTTTGCCCTTCACCACCATTGTCTTAACATCAAGCACGGTTACTTTGAATAGTTCTTCCACGGCCTTTTTAATTTCGATCTTGTTGGCCCGCTTGTCAACCAGGAAGGTGTATTTGTCCTCTTCCATCAGCCCCATGGATTTCTCTGTGACTATCGGCTTGAGGAGAATATCCCTTGAATTCATTTATGCCAGCACCTCCTCAACCCTGGCCACAGCATCCTTTGTAATCACGAGCTTGGTGTGAGCCAATATATCATAGACGTTGAGCCCGGTTGCCTTTAAAGGCTTGACCCCAGGGATGTTCCGGGCCGACTTTTGCACATTCACGTCTTCCCTGGCAGTGACGACCAGGGCTTTGTCGGCCACATTAAGGGCGGATAACATACTGGTAATGTCCTTGGTTTTAGGCTCGCTGAGGTTGATCTGGTCGACAACGATCAGGTCCCCTGCTTTCACCTTCGCGGACAGGGCTGACTTTAGAGCCAACCGCCGCACTTTCTTCGGAAGGTCATAGGCATAGCTGCGCGGCTTGGGCCCAAAAGTGATCCCGCCGCCCCGCCACACCGGCGAACGAGAACTGCCCGCGCGGGCCCGGCCTGTTCCTTTCTGCCTCCATGGCTTGCGACCGCCGCCGTTAACCTCCCCGCGCTCCTTGGTGGAAGCCGTCCCGCGCCGCAGGCCGGCCATCTGCACCAATACCGCGTCGTGAAGGACAGCCTCATTTGGTTCAATTCCGAATATGTCCTCAGACAGGTCGATCTCGTCTACCTGGCTGCCCTGGACGTTATAAACTACTACCTTCGGCATTACTGCCCCTCCTTTCTCATCGACAATCCTCTCAGGCCTTCACCGAGTTTCGGACAACGACCAAACTCCGTCTCGGCCCGGGAATAGCTCCCCGAATCAGGAGTAGGTTCCGTTCCGGATCAACCCGGACGACCCTCAGGTTCTGAACCGTAACCCGTTCCCCGCCAAGCCGCCCGGGAAGCTTACGCCCTTTAAAAACCCGGGCAGGCCCCTTGGCACCTAGAGAGCCGGGGCGGCGATGATATTTGGAACCGTGTTTCATGGGGCCACGGTGAAATCCATGCCGTTTGATACCACCAGCGAATCCTTTACCTTTGGAAACGCCGATCACATCAACGAATTCACCCTCGGCAAAGACATCGGCTTTTAGCTCCTGTCCCACCTGGTACTCATCAATATTTTCAACGCGGAACTCCCTGATATGCCGGACAGGCTTAACCCCTGCTTTAGCAAAATGCCCCTTCAATGGTTTGTTGATAAGCTTCTCCCTGACTTGCCCAAAACCCACCTGAATGGCGTTATAACCATCGTGGTCGGAGGATTTCTTCTGTAGTACAACGCAGGGACCAGCTTCCACAACACTTACCGGGACAGCCCTACCCTGAGCATCGAAGATTTGGGTCATTCCGAGTTTTTTGCCAAGAATTCCTTTCGTCATTCCGGCCACCTCCCACTCTACAAATCGTACTCCGGTCCTTCACACCGGCAGCTACAGTTTGATTTCGATATCCACGCCTGCCGGTAGGTCTAGGCGCATCAGAGCATCAACCGTCTTCGGTGTTGGGTCAAGGATGTCAATCAACCGTTTGTGCGTCCGCATTTCGAACTGTTCACGGGAATCCTTGTTCACGTGTGGCGAACGCAGGATGGTGAAAATGTTCTTCTCTGTCGGCAGGGGGATCGGGCCGGAAACGTTGGCCCCTGTCCTTTTGGCGGTGTCCACGATTTTTTCGGCTGACTGGTCCAGTGATTTGTGATCAAACGCCTTCAATCTAATGCGAATTTTTTGTTTACCCATGTGACTACAATACCTCCTTGTCGCCCGATTAGTTAACGGACAATTCTCCGTGAAAATTTCCTCCGGGCCCACCGTTACCCGGCAGCAACCTTTCACTTCATCGCCTGTTTTAGGAAAATTAAAAAATAATCCGGAAACAGGGGAGGGATGTACCGGCTGCCCGGCACCCCCGCCCTTTTGTGCGCAAATTTATTCCCTGATGGCAGTGACAACGCCGGCGCCAACCGTCCGGCCGCCTTCGCGGATAGCAAACCTTAAGCCTTCTTCGATTGCGATCGAGGTAATCAGGTCAATATGCATCTTGATGTTGTCCCCGGGCATCACCATTTCCACTCCGTCCGGCAGGGTAACCACTCCGGTCACATCGGTTGTCCGGAAATAGAACTGGGGCCGGTACCCGTTGAAAAACGGGGTGTGCCGTCCGCCTTCTTCCTTGGACAGGACGTAAACTTCGGCATCATATTTTGTATGCGGTTTGATGGAACCGGGTTTCGCCAGTACCTGTCCCCGCTCTACTTCTTTCCGATCAACACCGCGCAGGAGCGCCCCGATGTTGTCTCCGGCCACGGCCTGATCCAACAGCTTCCGGAACATTTCTACCCCGGTGACCACCGTCTTCCGAACTGATTCTCGCAAGCCGATGATTTCGATTTCTTCGCCGACTTTGACGGCGCCGCGTTCAACCCTGCCGGTGGCGACTGTGCCGCGGCCGGTGATCGTGAACACGTCTTCAACGGGCATCAGGAACGGCTTGTCAACATCGCGTTGGGGTGTGGGGACGTAGCTGTCCACTGCATCCATCAGTTCCCAAATCTTCCCGCACCATTCGCACTCCCGGGTGCCGCAGCTGCATTCCATCGCCTTTAACGCCGACCCGGCAATGACAGGAATCTCATCTCCCGGGAACTCGTATTCGCTCAACAGATCGCGAATTTCCATTTCCACCAGTTCCAGAAGCTCGGGGTCGTCAACCATATCTGCTTTGTTCATGAATACGACGATATAAGGAACTTGCACCTGGCGGGCCAGGATTATGTGTTCTCTGGTCTGGGGCATTGGCCCGTCGGCTGCTGAAACAACCACGATGGCGCCGTCCATCTGGGCGGCTCCTGTGATCATGTTCTTGACATAGTCAGCATGTCCGGGGCAGTCCACATGGGCGTAGTGCCGGTTACCGGTTTCATATTCCACGTGGGCCGTGGAGATGGTAATCCCTCTTTCTTTCTCTTCGGGAGCCTTGTCAATCTGGTCATATGCGGTGGCTACGGCCCCTCCTACCTTGGACAGGCAGATGGTGATAGCCGAGGTCAGGGTCGTCTTCCCATGGTCGACGTGACCAATAGTGCCAACGTTAACGTGCGGCTTGGTGCGCTCAAATTTCTTCTTACCCATTTTTGTTCATCCTTTCCTCCTGAAATGTGCCCACCCACTACAACCCAAGGCGGCGGGCGGCGATTGTCTCACTGATCTGTTTGGGCAGCCCCTCGTAATGGTCAAACTGAATCACGTAGGTGCCCCGTCCCTGAGTGGCTGACCGAAGGTCAGTGGCGTACCCGAACATCTCCGACAGCGGTACAAGACCCTTGATCAACTGAACTCCGTCCCGCGGCTCCATTCCCTGGATCCTGCCCCGCCGGGCACTGATGTCACCAATGACGTCTCCCATGTACTCTTCCGGAACGACCACCTCGATCTTCATAACTGGTTCGAGCATGACCGGGTTGGCCTTGACAGCCGCCGATTTGAAAGCCATAGAACCGGCCACCTTAAAGGCCATTTCGGAAGAATCCACGTCATGGAACGAACCGTCAATAAGAGAAGCCTTGATATCAATCATCGGGTACCCGGCCACCACCCCATTATCCATGGCTTCCCGGATGCCCGCTGACACCGCCGGGATATATTCCTTGGGAACCGCCCCTCCCACGACAGCATTGACAAATTCAAAACCCTGCCCGGGCTCGTTGGGCTCCAGGGTGATCACAACATGGCCATACTGACCCCGGCCCCCCGACTGGCGGACAAATTTCCCTTCGGCCTTGGACTGGCCCAGAATCGTCTCTTTGTACGACACCTGCGGCATGCCCACATTGGCATCAACTTTAAACTCCCTGAGCAGGCGATCGCAAATAATCTCCAGGTGCAGTTCCCCCATACCGGAGATCAGGGTCTGCCCCGTCTCGGGGTTGGAATGAATCTTAAATGTCGGGTCTTCCTCGGACAATTTCTGCAGGGCGAGCCCCATCTTGTCCTCGTCAGCCTTGGTTTTGGGTTCAATAGCCACCGAAATGACCGGTTCAGGGAAGGTCATCGATTCCAAAATAATCTGGCGTTCATCACTGCAAAGGGTATCGCCGGTCGTGGTTTCCTTTAAGCCAACGGCAGCAACGATGTCACCCGTGTAGACTTCATCGATGTCCGCCCGGTGATTGGCGTGCATCTGCAGGATACGGCCGATCCGTTCCCGCCGGCCCTTGGTCGAGTTGTATACGTAAGAACCCGATTTCAGTACCCCTGAATAAACCCGGAAAAAGGCCAGCTTCCCTACATAGGGATCAACCATGATTTTGAAAGCGAGGGCGGAAAACGGCTCATCATCGTTGGAGAGCCTTCGGTCCTCCTCACCCGTCTCCGGATCAATTCCCTTTGTGGCGGGAATATCGGCAGGAGAAGGCAGGTAATCAACAACCGCGTCCAGCAAAGGCTGGACCCCTTTGTTGCGGAAGGATGATCCACACAGGACGGGTATCATTTTCACAGCCAGGGTTCCCTTGCGAATCCCCCTCTTCAAATCCTCTTCGGTAAAGGGTTCGCCTTCCAGGTACTTGATCATCAATTCCTCGTCAATTTCAGCAACCTCTTCCAGGAGCTTCTCCCGGTACGTGCGGGCCTGTTCGGCGTATTCCGCCGGGATTTCGATTTCCTCGCTCATCGTTCCCAAGTCATCCAGATAATTGATGGCCTTGTTACGGATGAGGTCAATCATCCCGGTGAAGGAATCCTCGGCCCCAATCGGCAGCTGAACCGGCACAGGATTGGCTCCCAGCCTTTCAGCGATCATATCTATCCCGCGGAAAAAGTCGGCGCCGACCCGGTCCATCTTGTTGATATAAGCAATCCGGGGAACACCATACTTATCGGCCTGACGCCAGACCGTTTCTGATTGCGGTTCGACACCACCAACCGAACAAAATACAGCAACTGCTCCGTCAAGTACCCGCAGAGAGCGCTCCACCTCAACCGTAAAGTCAACGTGCCCAGGCGTATCGATGATATTAATACGGTGATCTTTCCAGTAGCAGGTGGTTGCAGCAGAGGTAATAGTGATTCCCCGTTCCTGTTCCTGCACCATCCAGTCCATCGTCGCGGCACCATCATCAACTTCGCCGATTTTGTGCAGTTTTCCTGTGTAAAATAGAATACGTTCAGTGGTTGTGGTCTTGCCGGCATCGATGTGGGCCATGATACCGATATTGCGCGTTTTTTCCAGTGAATATTCCCGAGGCACTATTATCCCTCCTTTCCGCAACAGCTCCGGGCTTGTTTTACTACCACCGATAATGAGCAAAAGCTTTATTGGCCTCGGCCATTTTGTGGGTGTCTTCACGTTTCTTGACGGACCCACCGGTGCTATTGGCCGCATCCATCAATTCAGCAGCAATCTTCTCCTGGATGGTCTTTTCCCCGCGCTTGCGGGCAAAGGACACCAGCCAGCGGATGGCCAGAGTCTGTCTGCGATCAGCCCGCACCTCAATCGGAACCTGATAGTTGGCGCCACCAACTCGGCGGGCTTTGACTTCCAGAACCGGCATCACGTTTTTCATGGCCTGTTCAAAAACTTCCAGGGGGTTCTTCCCGGTCTTCTGCTTAATAATGTCAAAAGCGTTGTAACAGCTTGACTCGGCTACCCCTTTCTTGCCTTTCTGCATCATCTGGTTGATGAACTTTGTTAGTGTCCTGCTGCCGTAAATCGGGTCAGGTAAAATCTCACGCTTGGCAACATAGCCTTTTCGCGGCAATGTCAACCCTCCTTTTTCCAGCATCTATGGAATGTGCCTGGTTACACCCGCTTTCGTCTTGGGAAAGAGAGTATAACCCATTTTACTTGCCGGCCGCCTTCTTGGGGCGTTTCGCCCCGTATTTGGAGCGGCCCTGGTTCCGTTTTTGAACACCGGCCGTATCCAGCGTACCACGGATAATATGATACCTGACACCGGGAAGATCTTTCACCCTGCCGCCGCGAACAAGGACGACGGAGTGTTCCTGTAGGTTGTGGCCGATTCCCGGTATATAGGAAGTTACCTCGATTCCATTGGTCAACCTGACGCGAGCGACCTTACGCAGTGCCGAATTTGGTTTCTTAGGGGTCGTTGTATAAACCCTCGTACACACCCCCCGCTTTTGCGGGCTTTCCTTGAGGGCCGGCGCGGTTGATTTCTTTTCCGCTTGCTCACGAGCCTTACGGACCAACTGGTTAATTGTGGGCATGACTGCACCTCCTTCCTGAATCGTGTGTCTATCTTCCCAAAAGAAACATCTGTTTTAACTACTCCTCGATGATGGCCGCCGATGCCGAACTGACTTCGATTCCGCACGCCTTGCCCAGAATAGCCATGGATTCAACCATCACAACTTCAACCGCTTTCTCTTCGCACAGTTTGAGCAGTGGTTTGGTGACATGGACGTCAGCGTCTTTGGCCAGGTATACTATCCGCGCAGTCCCTTTTTCAACAGCCTTTTGGGTCTGCTTGGTGCCGATGGTCTTTTTCCTGGCGGCTTTAAGCCTCTCAAGCGGCATTGTCAACCACCTCCGAAGAGTCACACTTCAATATTGTATCATTCGACCAGTTGGGTGTCAATTGCCCCAAAATCTTCTGTTTCGTCTAAAATGTCCTCGCCAAGGACCTCAACTTTGATGTTGCGGTAGCGTGACATCCCCGTCCCTGCCGGGATCAGTTTCCCAATGATTACGTTTTCCTTCAAGCCAAGGAGAGGATCAACCTTCCCCTTGATGGCAGCTTCGGTCAGCACCCTCGTCGTCTCCTGGAAAGAAGCGGCCGACAGGAAGGAATCCGTTGCCAGAGACGCCTTGGTAATTCCCAGCAAGATCGCTCTGGCCGTCGCCGGTTCGGCGCCGTCCTCAATCATCCGAGAGTTTTCGTCCTGGAAATCAAACACATCAATCAAGCCGCCAGGGAGAAGATCGCTATCGCCCGGTTCCTCCACTTTGACTTTGCGCAGCATCTGCCGCACCATAACCTCGATGTGCTTGTCGTTGATGTCCACCCCCTGCAGCCTATATACCCGCTGCACTTCACGCAGGAGGTACATTTGAACCCCGCGCATCCCTTTGACCTTCAAAAGGTCATGAGGATTGACCGAGCCCTCGGTCATCTCGTCGCCCGCTTCCACCGTCTGCCCGTCGCGGACTTTGAGCCTGGAGCCATAAGGTATCTGATAAGCGGCCTTTTCTTCACCGCCGGCGCTGGTGACCTCAATTTCCCTTCGGCCCTTTACCTCATTAACCTTGACCGAACCGTCAAGTTCTGAGATGATGGCCTGGCCTTTCGGTTTGCGGGCCTCAAACAGTTCCTCCACCCGGGGCAGACCCTGGGTGATGTCGTCCCCGGCCACACCCCCGGTGTGGAAGGTTCTCATTGTCAGCTGGGTGCCGGGCTCCCCAATGGACTGGGCGGCTATAATACCCACCGCTTCCCCAATCTCCACTTGGTGGCCTGTAGCCAGGTTGCGGCCGTAACATTTGCGGCAGACACCATATCGTGTCTTGCAGGTGAGGACGGAACGAATCGGAACCGACTTGATTCCTACCTCAACGATCCGCTTGGCCATTTCCTCCCCGATCTCCTGGTCGGCCTCTACCAGCACCTCCCCAGTGTCGGGATGGACGATGGGTTCCGCCGCCGTGCGGCCAACCAGTCGTTCGTCGAGCTTCTCGATAACTTCGGTCCCATCCTTGATCTCATCGACCCAAATACCCTGAGGGGATCCACAATCGTCCTCCCTGACGATGACGTCTTGAGCCACATCCACCAAACGCCGTGTCAGATAACCGGAGTCAGCGGTCCGGAGGGCGGTGTCCGCCAGACCCTTCCGGGCGCCGTGAGTGGAGATGAAGTATTCCAGAACGGTCAAACCCTCCCGGAAGTTGGCTTTGATGGGGAGGTCGATGATTCGTCCCGAGGGATCGGCCATTAGACCTCTCAACCCGGCCAACTGCCGGATCTGTTGGATGTTGCCCCTGGCGCCGGAATTCGCCATCATATATACAGGGTTAAATTTATCGAGAGTATTTAGAAGTGCTTCCGTAACATCATCGGTGGCTTTGTTCCAAATGCCAATGACTTTCTGGTACCGTTCCTCTTCGGTGATTAACCCCCGGCGGTACTGCTGTTCCACTTTCTCAACAATGCTGTCGGCATCAGCCAGAATCTGTTTCTTTTCTTCCGGGATTTGGATATCCGTGATTCCGACCGTGACCCCAGCGCGCGTGGAAAACGTGAACCCCAGTTTTTTAATACCGTCAAGCATGTCGGCCGTGGACCGGTTACCCAGGATCCTGTAGCACTTGGCCACAATATTGCCTAGTACCTTCTTGCTGGCTACTTCGTTGATATAGCCGACTTCCGGGGGGATTACCTGGTTAAATATCAACCGCCCCACCGTTGTATCCAGCCTGCCGCCATTCCTCCGGACGCGGATGCGGGCTTGGAGGTCGACAACTCCGGATTCCCAGGCGAGTACAGCCTCACCTTCGTTGGCAAAGAGCTTGCCTTCCCCATCGGCCCCTTCCTTTTCCACAGTCAGGTAGTACGAGCCCAAAACCATGTCCTGGGTCGGAGAAGCAACCGGCCGACCGTCTTTGGGGTTGAGAATATTGTGTGAAGACAGCATCAACAGCCTGGCTTCCGCCTGAGCCTCGGCAGACAGGGGAACGTGAACGGCCATCTGGTCACCGTCAAAGTCAGCGTTATAAGCGGTACAAACGAGCGGGTGAATTTGGAGGGCCCTGCCTTCCACCAGCACCGGTTCAAATGCTTGAATCCCCAGACGGTGCAGAGTCGGGGCCCGGTTCAGGAGAACGGGGTGTTCCCCGATGACCTCCTCCAGAACATCCCAGACCTCGTTGCGGACCCTTTCCACCATCCGTTTGGCGCTCTTGATGTTGTGGGCATACCCTTCGTTGACAAGCCGCTTCATGACAAAGGGTTTGAACAGCTCGAGGGCCATCTCCTTGGGAAGGCCGCACTGGTTCAGTTTCAGCTCCGGCCCGACCACAATCACGGAACGCCCCGAATAGTCAACCCGTTTGCCGAGAAGGTTCTGACGGAACCGGCCCTGCTTGCCCTTGAGCATGTCGCTCAATGATTTTAGCGGCCGGTTTCCTGGCCCGGTGACGGGCCGCCCCCGGCGGCCGTTGTCAATCAGGGCGTCAACCGCTTCCTGAAGCATCCGCTTTTCGTTGCGAACGATAATGTCAGGAGCGCCGAGATCAAGAAGCCTCTTTAAGCGGTTGTTTCGGTTGATCACCCGCCGGTAGAGGTCATTTAGGTCTGATGTGGCAAACCGGCCCCCGTCCAACTGGACCATCGGCCGAAGTTCGGGTGGAATGACCGGAACCACGTCCATGATCATCCAATCCGGTTGGTTGCCGGATTTCTTGAATGCTTCCACCACTTCCAGCCTGCGGATGGCCCGCACTTTGCGCTGCCCGGAAACCTCTTTCAGTTCCTGCCGCAGGTCCCTGTTCAGAACATCCAGGTCCATTTCCTCCAGGAGGGCCTTGATGGCCTCCGCCCCCATGGCGGCATGGAACCGGCTGCTGTATTTTTCTCGATATTCCCTGTATTCTGTCTCGGTCAAAAGCTGTTTTTTGGTCAGGGGAGTGTCCCCGGCATCGATAACTATATATGCCACAAAATAGAGAACCTTTTCCAGCGCCCGGGGGGACATGTCCAGAAGCAGCCCCATCCGGCTGGGAATACCCTTAAAGTACCAGATGTGGGATACCGGTGCCGCCAGTTCGATATGGCCAAGGCGCTCCCGGCGTACCTTGGACCGGGTTACCTCTACCCCGCAGCGGTCACAGACAATGCCTTTATAACGTACCCGCTTGTATTTGCCGCAGTGGCACTCCCAGTCCCGGGTCGGTCCGAAAATCTTTTCACAGAAAAGACCTTCCCGTTCTGGTTTAAGGGTTCGGTAATTTATTGTTTCGGGTTTTTTTACCTCGCCGCTCGACCAGGCCCTGATTTGTTCCGGGGAAGCCAACCCAATGCGCATGCGGTCAAAGTTATTGACATCCAACAAGGGCTATCGCTCCCTTCCTTAAATGTGGCGATTATTCTACTTCTTCGTCGTCGTCTACGTTCTCCGGTTCATCGACTGAGCTGTCCTCAAATTCTCCTTCAACTTCGCCCGCATCGTCGACATCGGTTTCTTCAAAATATTCGTCTTCCGCCAACTCATCGGTTTCCTCAAGCTCCTCGGCCTCGAAAGCCTCACCGCCTGCGGGCTTGGCCTCTGATTCACCATGGATATCGAGTCCCAGTTCCTTGGCGGTTTCGCTGATATCCTCTTCCACTTCCTTGATCTCGATTTCCTCGTCGTCCTCTGACAGAACTTTAACGTCAAGGCAAAGGCTCTGCAGTTCTTTAATCAACACCTTGAAGGACTCGGGCACCCCCGGCTCAGGCACGTTTTCCCCCTTGACGATGGCCTCGTAGGTCTTCACCCGTCCCACGACATCGTCGGACTTGACGGTGAGAATCTCCTGCAGGGTATATGAGGCACCGTAGGCTTCCAGGGCCCAAACTTCCATCTCCCCGAACCGCTGGCCGCCAAACTGGGCCTTGCCGCCGAGAGGCTGCTGGGTAACCAGGGAGTACGGGCCTGTAGACCGGGCGTGGATCTTGTCATCGACAAGGTGAGCCAGTTTCAACATATACAAATATCCAACCGTAATCGGATGGTCAAACGGTGCACCTGTCCGGCCGTCATAAAGGTTGGTTTTCCCATTCAGAGGCAGCCCGGCCTTATCCAGGGTTTCAAAAACGGCATCTTCGTCGGCTCCGTCAAAAACCGGACTGGCGACATACATGTCCAAACTCTTGGCAGCCCAACCCAGGTGGCACTCCAACACCTGGCCGATATTCATCCGGGACGGTACCCCAAGAGGGTTGAGAACGATTTCGATGGGAGTACCGTCAGGCATAAACGGCATATCCTCTTCCGGCAGGATTCGGGAGATAACCCCCTTGTTCCCGTGGCGGCCGGCCATCTTGTCCCCTTCGGATATTTTTCGTTTTTGGGCGATATAGACGCGCACCAGCTGATTCACCCCAGGAGCCAGTTCGTCACCATTCTCCCGGGAGAATACCTTCACATCAACAACCTTTCCGGATTCACCGTGCGGCACCCTGAGGGAGGTATCCCTGACTTCCCGCGCCTTTTCCCCAAATATGGCCCGGAGTAAGCGTTCTTCAGCGGTCAATTCGGTTTCCCCCTTGGGGGTTACCTTGCCGACAAGGATATCGGCGGGGCGGACCTCAGCCCCCACCCGGATGATACCCCGGTCGTCGAGATCCCGAAGGACATCCTCACCAACGTTCGGAATGTCCCGGGTGATCTCTTCCGGCCCAAGCTTGGTGTCCCGGGCGTCACATTCATATTCCTCTATATGAATGGAAGTGAATACATCTTCCCGGACAAGTTTTTCGTTAACCAGGATGGCGTCCTCGTAGTTGTACCCTTCCCAGGTCATAAAGGCAACCAAAACATTTCGGCCTAAAGCCAGTTCGCCGCGATCGGTGGAGGCTCCGTCGGCAATAACCTCCCCGGCCGCAACTTTATCTCCGGCGTTGACAATCGGCTTCTGGTTGATGCAGGTTCCCTGGTTGGAACGGCGGAATTTCTGCAAACGATAATTCTCCCGTCCGGCGTCAGTGCGCAGAACAATCTCGTCACCGCTCACCCGCTCAACCATACCGCTGTTTTTGGCCAGGATAACAACCCCGGAATCCCGGGCGGCCTTGTACTCCATCCCGGTTCCCACAAGCGGCGCCTCGGTCTTGAGCAGCGGTACTGCCTGGCGCTGCATGTTGGACCCCATCAGGGCCCGGTTGGCATCATCATGCTCCAAAAACGGTATCAAGGCCGTAGCAATACTGACGACCTGTTTCGGGGACACATCCATGTAGTCTGCCCGATCTGAAGCCACAACCAGAATGTCGCTGCCGTGGCGGGCATTGACCCGCGGATGGATGAAACGGCCTTCCTCGTCCAGAGGAGCGTTGGCCTGGGCAATAATGAAATTGTCCTCTTCGTCGGCTGTCACGTAGACGATTTCGCTGGTGACAACCCCGCGCTCCTTATCCACTTTCCGATAAGGGGTTTCAATAAACCCGAACTCGTTGATCCGGGCGAACGTACTCAAGGAGCCAATGAGACCGATGTTGGGACCTTCCGGAGTCTCAATCGGGCACATGCGGCCATAGTGGGAGTGGTGCACATCACGTACCTCAAACCCTGCCCGTTCGCGGCTCAAGCCCCCGGGACCCAGGGCGCTGAGGCGACGTTTGTGTGTCAGTTCTGCCAGAGGGTTGGTCTGATCCATGAATTGGGACAGCTGGCTGCTGCCGAAGAACTCCTTAATAGACGCCACCACCGGCCTAATATTGATTAGCACCTGTGGGGTGATTACATCCACATCCTGAATGGTCATCCGTTCCCGGACAACGCGCTCCATACGCGACAGGCCAATGCGAAACTGGTTTTGCAGCAGTTCCCCGACCGACCTCAAGCGGCGGTTCCCCAGGTGGTCAATGTCGTCCGGCCTTCCTTCCCCTTTCATCAGTTTCAGAAGGTAACGAGCAACAGCCACAATGTCCTCCCTTGTCAGACAACGAACATCAGGCGGGACCCGCAGCTTCAGTTTCTTATTCAGCTTGTAACGGCCGACACTGGCCAGATCATACCGTTTGGGATCAAAGAAAAGCGTTTCCAAAAGGGAGCGGGCGCTGTCCACGGTGGGGGGCTCGCCCGGCCGGAGCCTTTTGTAAATCTCGACAAGGGCCTCTTCCTCAGATTCGGTGTTGTCGCGTTCCAGTGTAACCCTGATTAGGGGATCATCCTCAAACAGGTCCAGAACCTGAGCATTGGTTGAATACCCTAAAGCCCTGATGAGCACTGTGGCTGGCAGCTTCCGGGTACGGTCCACCCGGACAAAAATGTTGTCGTTGATATCTGTTTCAAATTCCAACCAAGCCCCGCGATTCGGGATCATAGTGGCACCAAAGATCTTCTTGCCGCTGGGGTCGATCTGTTCCGAATAGTAAACCCCCGGCGAGCGGACAAGCTGGCTGACAATTACCCGTTCGGCGCCATTAATAATGAAGGTTCCTTTTTCGGTCATGAGGGGGAAATCCCCCATGAACACCTCTTGCTCTTTGACTTCCCCGGTTTCCTTGTTAATTAGACGAACCTTGACCTTGAGGGGGGCGGCATAGGTGACGTCTCGCTCTTTACATTCGTCGACAGTGTACTTGGGTTTGTCTCCCAGTGTGTAATCTACAAATTCTAAAATGAGGTTCCCGGTAAAATCCTGAATTGGCGAGATGTCGTGGAACATCTCCCGCAAGCCAACATCCAGAAACCAGCGATATGAATTCTGCTGGATCTCGATCAGGTTCGGCATCTCTAATACTTCCCGGATTTCAGCGTAGCTCCATCTGGTTCTTCTACCTACCTGGACCGGATAGACCATCAGCACTTCACTCCTTGTCGTTTGATGCGGGTTTTCTGGATAAGCACACTTAAAAGCAAGGTTTAGTATTTAAAACCTCGCTTTCCTCCTATAGCCAATTCATCCATCTATTCTTGCCCGCTTTTGTGGTACCTATGCAAAAACCGGAAGGCAATAGCTATTTCCCCCAGAATATGCAAACTCCAATGCAATAATGGCATTTTATAATGTTAGCATACGTGGAAAGATGTGTCAAGGGCGGTTGGCAAACTTTTTGCAGGAAGGTTGCCTGTTTCCGAAAAAAGCGGAAGACACTCCCACCTCTTCATAGAGTGCCTTCCCGCCTCTTTCACAGCTAAATCGCAGGAAATGTTACTTTACCTCAACTGATGCGCCAACTTCGGTCAGTTTGGCCTTGAGGGCTTCCGCTTCCTCTTTGTTGATCTTTTCCTTGACCGGCTTCGGAGCGTTGTCAACCAGGTCCTTGGCTTCCTTTAGGCCCAGCGCGGTGATTTCGCGGACAACCTTGATTACGTTGATCTTCTTTTCCCCGGCGCTGGTCAGGATGACATCAAATTCGGTCTGGACTTCTTCAGCCGCAGGGGCAGCTGCCGCAGCTGCGCCCGGAACTGCCATGGCAACCGGAGCCGCGGCGGAGACGCCGAACTCTTCTTCAAAAGCCTTTACCAGTTCAGATAGTTCCAATACAGTCAGCCCTTTTACGGCTTCGACGATCTCAGCAACTTTACTCATCGTGTTGTTGAACCTCCTCAAAATTCCGATTTTCGGATTTTTCTACAGAAACTCTAAACGGTATGTGTATTTGGTAATATGGAAAACCCTCTTAGGCCTCTTTTTGCTCCCGAACAGCATTGAGAGCATAGACCAGATTGCGCATCGGCCCGGACAGAACCGTAACAAGGCCGTACATAGGAGTCTGCATGCCGCTAAGAACCCTGGCCAGAAGGACCTCACGCGAGGGTAAATCAGCAAGGGTTTTGACGCCGTTGGTATCAATGACTTTCCCTTCGAGAACTCCGGCTTTCAGTTCCAGAGCCTTGTGGGTTTTGGCAAAGTTGGACAGGATCTTGGCCGGTGCCGCCGGGTCGCCGGCGCTAAAGGCGATGGCCGTGGGTCCTTCCAGGTACGGATCAAGCTCGTTTAGTCCGAGTTCATGCGCCGCTATACGGGTAAGCGTGTTCTTGACTACCTTGTATTCAATTCCGGCGTTCCGTAGTTCGGTCCTCAGCTTGCTGACCTCTGCCACGTTCAAACCCCTGTAGTCGGCTAGAACTGCAGCCTTGGCACCGCTAAACTTGTTCCGTATTTCCTCAACAACTTTTTGCTTACTATCCAGATTGGGCAATAACCACACCTCCTTTGGGCCCCAATTAAAAGACCTCCGGCGGTAACCGGAGGTCGAAGTCAGCACATTAACCCTATCAGGACTAACCTGTGGGTAATCCTTAACCTCGGTAGGATGATTAAGCCGTTTGGCCCCTACTGTCTGCGGTCACCATCCTATTTTGTTTGCGAAACATTGTCAGTATACCACAACCAGGAAAAACCGGTCAACTGGTGACAGTAGCCTTCAGCGGATTAATTTTGATTCCGGGTCCCATGGTTGAAGTAACCGTGATGCTCTTCAGGTATTGCCCCTTGGCGGCGGCAGGCTTGGCCTTCATCAGGGCTTCCAGCAGGGTGCGAAAGTTCTCCACCAGATTCTCGATGGCAAAAGAAACCTTCCCCAGCGGCACATGGACGATAGAGGTTTTATCAACCCTGTATTCAACCTTCCCAGCTTTGATCTCTTTGACAGCCCGGGCCACATCAAAGGTCACGGTACCGGTCTTGGGGTTCGGCATCAGGCCTTTAGGGCCCAGGATCCGCCCAAGTTTCCCAACCATGCCCATCATATCCGGAGTGGCCACAGCCACGTCAAACCCAAACCAACCACCCTGAATCTTCTCGACCATGTCCTCGGCACCAACAAAGTCTGCCCCTGCCTGTTCGGCTTCCCTGGTTTTTTCGCCCTTGGCAAAAACAAGAACAGACCGGGTTTTCCCGGTGCCGTGGGGCAACACAACCGCACCCCTGACCTGCTGGTCCGCATGCCTGGGGTCAACCCCCAGCTTAACGTGTATTTCAACGGTTTCATCAAATTTCGCCGGGGCAACTTTTTTCACCAGGTCCAGGGCTTCCTGGACCTCGTAAAGTTGAGATCGATCAAATTCCTTCAAAGCATCTGTGTATTTCTTGCCGTGTTTCTTCATTCTTGATTTACCTCCTTGGTGGTGTTGACGGAAAAAATTCCTCCCACTGGGATGAGAGCGCCTGGCGAAGCAAAGGGGGTGCCCCGCTCGCAACCCTTAGCCTTCGACTATATCGATCCCCATGCTGCGGGCGGTCCCTTCGATCATGCGCATGGCCGCTTCCACAGAGGCAGCATTGAGGTCCTTCATTTTCAGTTCTGCGATCTCCCTGACCTTGGTCCGCGGCACCTTGGCCACCTTTTTCTTGTTCGGTTCCCCGGATGCGGTCTCGATGCCGGCCGCTTTTTTGAGTAAAACAGCCGCCGGGGGAGTCTTGGTGATAAACGTGAACGAACGGTCCTCATATACGGTGATTTCCACTGGAATGATCAGGCCGACCTGGGCCGCTGTCCGCTCATTGTACTCCTTGACGAACGCCATGATGTTTACCCCGTGCTGCCCAAGAGCAGGGCCAACCGGGGGTGCCGGAGTCGCTTTCCCGGCAGGGACTTGCAGTTTAACAAGAGCTGTAACCTTTTTTGCCACTATGGGCACCTCCTTAATGTGGTGTTTAGCGGGTTCTGCAACCCTCCCACATGGAAACCGCAGGCCGGAAACCCGGCTACAGTTTTTCCACTTGTGAGAAATCCAATTCGACCGGGGTTTCCCGGCCAAATAGGGAAACCATAACCTTCAATTTACTTTTCTCCGGATGGACCTCTTCTATGGAACCGATGAAATTTTCAAACGGGCCGGAAATAACCCGCACACTCGAACCAAGGGCATACTCTACCTTTGCCCTCGGCTCGTCAACCCCCATCTGCCTTAATATCTGACGTGCTTCGGAGGAATGAAGCGGTATCGGTTTGGAGCCGGAGCCCACGAAACCAGTCACGCCGGGGGTGTTCCTGACCACGTACCATGAGTCGTCAGTCAAAATCATCTCAACGAGGACATAACCCGGGAAGATCTTCCGTTTGGTGACCTTTCTCTTCCCGTCCTTGATTTCGATCTCATCCTCCATCGGCACCAATACCCGGAAAATCTTGTCGCCCATGTTCATGGACTCGACCCGTTTCTCCAGATTGGCTTTCACCTTATTCTCGTAGCCGGAATAGGTGTGGATGACAAACCACCTTTTTTCCATAATACAAGGGGAACCTATCCAAAAGCGATAGGCCCCTCACCCCCTCGATTTTCTTTTATGGTTTTCCCTATGTTTTAATCAAACGCTGCAGTACTAGACTGAGCGCGGAATCCACTACCCAAAGGAGCAAGGCCACAAACGCCACCGAAACCAAGACAACCGCTGTATAGGCGATAAGTTCTTTCCGGCTCGGCCAGCTGACTTTTTTCAGTTCGGCCAAAACACCCCGGAAGAACTTTCTGGTCCGTTCCAGGTACTGGCCGGATCTAGATTGTTCAACTTTCCTGGCGTTTGCCATATATTCACATCCTAACTTGAGGACTCAAGCCTATTTCGTTTCTTTATGAACAGTGTGGATTTTGCAGAACTTGCAATACTTCTTCATTTCAATCCGGTCCGGATCGTTCTTCTTGTTTTTGCTGCTTGTATAGTTACGCCTTTTACACTCGGTGCAGGCGAGCGTAACTCCGACGCGCATGATGTCCCACCTCCCTGAGTCCTAAACTTATCGTAAAAAAAGACGGACTTATAACTGGTTACAAATCAAGCCCGTTACCTTAAATAATTTAACATAGATTCCCTGAGACTGTCAATAGAATCTTGGCTAGGAGAACCATACCTACCACTAGTTTGTCAAATTTTTCGTTTATTAAACGCTTCTGGAAAAAGAAGCTGGGACATCACTTGTACAGGGAAAGGGGGTTTGCCCTGAGCGAGCGATTGGATGAGATAGATCAAAGGAGCGCGGGCATCCGAGGAAAAGGGCGAAGCTTTTGAGCAAAGCGAATAGCGAGCCCCCGAGGAGGTCTGAGCTCGTTCAGAGGTTACGAAATCCTGCGAGCGTGGGCAACCCCCTTGCCCTTCGGCAAATTTGGGAAAAACATAAGCGGGAGTACCGGCTGCCCGACACCCCCGCCCTTTTTTGCGCAAATTTATTCCCTGATGGCAGTGACAACGCCGGCGCCAACCGTCCGGCCGCCTTCACGGATAGCAAACCTTAAGCCTTCTTCGATTGCGATCGAGGTAATCAGGTCAATATGCATCTTGATGTTGTCCCCGGGCATCACCATTTCCACTCCGTCCGGCAGGGTAACCACTCCGGTCACATCGGTTGTCCGGAAATAGAACTGGGGCCGGTACCCGTTGAAAAACGGGGTGTGCCGTCCGCCTTCTTCCTTGGACAGGACGTAAACTTCGGCATCATATTTTGTATGCGGTTTGATGGAACCGGGTTTCGCCAGTACCTGTCCCCGCTCTACTTCTTTCCGATCAACACCGCGCAGGAGCGCCCCGATGTTGTCTCCGGCCACGGCCTGATCCAACAGCTTCCGGAACATTTCTACCCCGGTGACCACCGTCTTCCGAACTGATTCTCGCAAGCCGATGATTTCGATTTCTTCGCCGACTTTGACGGCGCCGCGTTCAACCCTGCCGGTGGCGACTGTGCCGCGGCCGGTGATCGTGAACACGTCTTCAACGGGCATCAGGAACGGCTTGTCAACATCGCGTTGGGGTGTGGGGACGTAGCTGTCCACTGCATCCATCAGTTCCCAAATCTTCCCGCACCATTCGCACTCCCGGGTGCCGCAGCTGCATTCCATCGCCTTTAACGCCGACCCGGCAATGACAGGAATCTCATCTCCCGGGAACTCGTATTCGCTCAACAGATCGCGAATTTCCATTTCCACCAGTTCCAGAAGCTCGGGGTCGTCAACCATATCTGCTTTGTTCATGAATACGACGATATAAGGAACTTGCACCTGGCGGGCCAGGATTATGTGTTCTCTGGTCTGGGGCATTGGCCCGTCGGCTGCTGAAACAACCACGATGGCGCCGTCCATCTGGGCGGCTCCTGTGATCATGTTCTTGACATAGTCAGCATGTCCGGGGCAGTCCACATGGGCGTAGTGCCGGTTACCGGTTTCATATTCCACGTGGGCCGTGGAGATGGTAATCCCTCTTTCTTTCTCTTCGGGAGCCTTGTCAATCTGGTCATATGCGGTGGCTACGGCCCCTCCTACCTTGGACAGGCAGATGGTGATAGCCGAGGTCAGGGTCGTCTTCCCATGGTCGACGTGACCAATAGTGCCAACGTTAACGTGCGGCTTGGTGCGCTCAAATTTCTTCTTACCCATTTTTGTTCATCCTCCCAACGTATATTGACGTCTTAGAAGTCAACGGAAAGTAAGTAAATTCCTTTTCGCATATTCTACATCCCCGGGGAAAATCCTGCTTATAGGGGTACAAAATCCTGTCCCTCTGTTTCCTATGTTTTCATCAATTACCCTTTTTTATGCGGAAACAAGGGTTCTCGCAGGTTCAGCCAACTGCTGCATGAACAAAAGCATAAGGGGGCACGTATAGGAAATTAATCCACAGCCTGAATCTTAAAAAATAATTTCCTATACATAAAAAAAGGATACATAAAAAAAGGAAGCTCTCGCTTCCCTGAATTTCCAAGGTCGAACCCGACCTCCTGCTTCCGATGGTAGCGGTGCAGGGATTTGAACCCCGGACACTGCGGGTATGAACCGCATGCTCTAGCCAACTGAGCTACACCGCCAAAAATGGAGCCCATAACCGGGATTGAACCGGTGACCTTATCCTTACCAAGGATACGCTCTACCGACTGAGCTATATGGGCATGGTTGCGGGGGCTGGACTTGAACCAGCAACCTTCGGGTTATGAGCCCGACGAGCTACCAACTGCTCCACCCCGCGATATCGAAATGTGGAGAATTTGCTTAACATGGTGGAGAGGGCTGGATTTGAACCAGCGAAGGCGTCGCCAACAGATTTACAGTCTGCCCCCTTTAGCCACTCGGGAACCTCTCCACGATAATCAGTGTTACTTCTGGAGCCGACGATGGGATTCGAACCCGCAACCTGCTGATTACAAGTCAGCTGCTCTACCATTGAGCTACGTCGGCGCGACTGACAGACTATATTATATACCCTGGGCTAAGCGCGGTCAAGTTAAATTACCTGGAATTTTGGGGAAACCGGAATCATCCGTCACGGCGTTCCAGGTACCGCTCCAGTTTCCGTTTCACCCGCTGCAGGGCGTTGTCAATCGATTTGACGTGCCGCTTCAGTTCCACCGCAATCTCCTGGTACGATTTGCCCTCCAGGTAGGACATCAGGACTTTCCACTCAAGGGAACTAAGAATTTCCCCCATTTTTTCCTCAATGTCGTCAAACTCTTCTCGGCTGATAATCAACTCTTCCGGATCGGTAATCTTTGACCCGGAAATGACATCAAGCAGGGTCCGATCGGAGTCTTCATCATAAATCGGTTTGTTCAACGATACGTATGAGTTTAGAGGGATATGCTTCTGTCTGGTTGCGGTTTTAATGGCGGTAATGATTTGACGGGTAATACAAAGTTCGGCAAAAGCCCGAAAAGATGAAAGCTTGTCACAACGAAAATCCCTGATTGATTTGTAAAGTCCGATCATACCTTCCTGGATAATGTCTTCCCGGTCGGCGCCGATCAAGAAATAGGATCGCGCTTTTGCCCGGACGAAATTCTTGTACTTATTAATCAGGAATTCTTGAGCCGCGTCGTCACCATCTTTGGCAAGGTCTACAATGTCTTCATCGGTCATTAGTTCATAGGTATCAACAAGCTTCCTCTGCAAGTTCAGGCTCATCAACCTACCGCCTCCGCCCTTAGAATTAATAAAGGTATTTCTCAAACTAAAATACCTTCATCATCCGCGAGGATGCCGACCATTTTTCCGGGATTGCGTCTGGACGGTTCGAGAAAAATGGAGGCGTCATATAGAGTACAAACTATTAGGTTGTCCGATTAACATACTCATTATACCTGAACTTTTTCGGACAAGTCAAGGCGGATCTCAGGAGTTTGTTCACATTGGATCAAAAGCGCCGATTTTGCGGAATCAGAGGTTACTCCCGGCGCAGCCGTTCCAGCTTTTCCTTGATCTCGGTTGTCACACGCCGGTGGACCTGTGTTGAGCCCGGGGCAGACTGCTCTTGATACCTCTGGCTGTCGCGCAACAGCATCTCCACCCACTCCTTGAGCTCACGAGCGGGGAGGCGGTAGGCCCCCCGCAGAAAAATCACCCGCTGTTCGGTCCAGTCTGAGGAAGCCACCCGGACGGTCATTCCCGGGAAACCCGACACCAGCCGCTCAATAACCACGTCGGCGGTTTCACCTTCCCCAGTATAAACGACATCAACACCGTCGACAACATCAGATTTCTGGGTTCCCCCCCTGACCAGGTGGCCATCAAAGACCACGATTACACGGTGGCCCCAGAGAGCCTGAAAATTCGCCAGGGTGTGAATCAGTTTTGACCTGGCGTATTCGAAGTTTTTCTCTTTCAGTTTGGCAAGTTCGGGCCAGGCGTTAAGGATGTTGTACCCGTCCACCAGAAGAAGTTCATTCATTGACTGGCCGACCTTGCTCCAAAGCCCCCATTCGCTGCCGGAGGACCTCGTACATGAGCACCCCGGCCGCCACGGAGGCATTCAAAGAATTGAGCCGGCCGCGCATCGGCAGCCGGATCAGGTAATCACAGTTTTCTTTCACAAGGCGGCCCAATCCCTTGCCTTCGCCGCCAATAACCAGGGCTATCGGCCCAGTTAAATCCTGCCCGTAAGGCAGCAGGTCGGAGTCCGTCTCAGCGCCAACTACCCAGCAGCCCTGTTCTTTTAAGTAGGAAAGGGTTTGTACGATATTTGTCACCCGAGCCACGCCCACGTGTTCCACCGCCCCCGCAGAGGCCTTGGCGGCAGTCCCAGTGAGGCCAACAGCCCGTCTCTTCGGGATGATGAGACCGTGAGCGCCGGTGGCGTCGGCGGTGCGCAGGATAGCACCCAGGTTATGGGGGTCTTCCACTTCATCGAGGACTAACAGGAATGGGGCTTCCTGGCGCTCCCGAGCGACCGCAAAGAGGTCGTCGATATCCACGTAGGCAGCAGAAGCAACAAAAGCCACTATCCCCTGGTGTTTGTCAGTCTGGGCCAGCCGGTCCAGGTTCTGCCGGTCTGTCTGGTGCAGCGGGATCGCTCTCTGTCTGGCTAACTTGACTACTTCCAGGATGGTCCCGCGTTCTTCCGAACTCAGGTATATCTTATTTATCTCCCGACCGGCCCGCAGGGCTTCCAGGACCGGATTGCGACCATAGATGATATCAGACACTTTATACTCCCCTTACCTCTATCTGGTTCTGACGTCTGCACAGCGGCCGCATGACATCCCGCCTTCCCAGCAGATGCCCTCGCTGACACAGCTCGGGCCCGCCTTGGCAAACAGCACCGGAGCGACCTTGCGAACTTCCTCCAGCATCATCTTGGCAATTTCGCGGATTTCCCACTGGGCCCGGCGGCAGCAGCGCAGCCGGAATAAATTGAGCAGCGACCGGCCATTAAATGTACAGATGATGTTGGTGGTGCACGCGTTAGGCAGGACGTACCTGGCATCCTCTTTGGGAACGATGGCGGCCAGTTTGCCGTACGCGGCGTGAATTTCCTCCATTATTGAGGAAAATACCTCCCTGGCCTCTTCATTTTGCGCCACTGACGGAGGGACTTCGTAATCAAAGGAGTCCTCGGAAACATAGCGCTGCGACTTTTGACTGTAGCTGGCTATCCGATGCCTGACCATCTGGTGCGAAAAAGCCCGGCTTCCTTCTATACTGAATGTGAAGGAAACATGCTCAACCGGCGACAGATGCCCCATCTCTACCAGATGGGCCAAAAACCGGTTCGCTTCCTCCGGCGCAAACCGCTCCATTATTTTGTCCCCAGCTGCGGAAGAGTAGCACAGCCGCGCCGCCGCCGCCACAGTCCGCTCCGGATCAGGGGTGTGGTTAATCAGCTTTACCTTCATGATTGTCCCCCTCTTTCTCCTCATCATCCCAAAGTTTCGGGACAAACACCAGGATTTCCTGCAGGCGATCATAGTCTCCTTTAGCATAAAGGAACCCGATCAGGGACTCCAGGCCGGTGCTCAGGCGGTAGTCGATCATCTCGGTGTGCCTGGGGACATGCCCCGATTTGGCATTCCGTCCCCGCTTCATGATCCGGTGTTCGTCAGGTGTCAAATAACCTTCCAGAGCGTGCAGGACCTTGGCCTGACTGGTGGCCCTAACCATGCTAACCGCTTCGCGGTGGATACCGTTAACCCGGCTCGACCCCTGTGAGACCAAGTAACTGCGCACAAACAGCTCGTAAACGGCATCCCCCAAGTATGCCAGCACTAACGGCGGAATCTGTTCCGGGTCCAGATTCAGCCTAAACATCTCGGCTCCATTTCCACCGCGGGCCTTGCGGTGTATCCTCCAGCACAATAGCGGCGGTCTTAAGCATATCACGAATGCGGTCCGCGGTCGCCCAGTCCTTGCGCGAGCGCGCTTCTTGGCGGATGTCGATGGCGAGATCCATTAAAGCCGCGATCACATCTTCGACGCCAAGGTCCGCTTTCCACCGCGTCCCCTGGGGAGTATCCTCAATGAAGATATTCTTTTCCTTCAGGGTATCCCGGATCTTGTCGGCGGTGGTCCAATCCTTGCGGGCCCTTGCGTCCGCCCGGATCTGGGCCACCAGGGATTGCAGCTCTTCCAGGGCCATGGCGGCTCGCGGGTCTGACTCAGCAACCCCTGCGGCCCCGGGGAAAACAGATCCCCCGGCAAATTTGCCGGTAAGGGAGCGCATTCCCAGAACTTCCCCGGTCCTGGCAAAAAAGTCCCTGGCTTTATCAAGAGCGGGAAGTTGAGCTTCGGTCGCCGAAAAACCTTCATTATTAATAAAGGAGTTTACCTCGCGGGCCAGCTCAAAAAGCGCTGCAACAGCCAGGGCGGTATTAAAATCGTCATCCATCGCTTCTTCGAAGGAATGGCGGGCGGCGGCCACTTTCCGGGAAAACTCCCTGGCCCGGTTTTCCGTCGCATCCGTGTCGGGAAGCAGGACCTCCGCCTTGCGGTTTAAGACTTCAGACAGGAGCCTGACCGCTCCCCGTAGGCGCTCCAGGCTCCTGCGGCTGACATCGAGCTTCTGGTCATCGAAATCAAGGGGGCTGCGGTAATGGGTTGACAGCAAAAAGAACCGGACAACTTCGGGATCAAAACGTTCCAGGATGTCCCTGACAATAAAGAAGTTGCCCAACGACTTGGACATTTTTTCCTGGTTTACGGTGATAAACCCATTATGCATCCAGTATCGGGCAAACGGTGCCTGCCCGGTGTAGGCTTCTGATTGGGCAATCTCATTTTCATGATGGGGGAAAATGAGATCGAACCCGCCACCATGAATGTCAAACCCCTGTCCCAGGTACTTCAATGACATGGCGGAGCATTCGATATGCCACCCCGGGCGGCCGGGGCCCCACGGGCTGTCCCAGGCCGGTTCCCCTTCCTTGGCGGCTTTCCAGAGGGCAAAATCCATCGGATCCCGTTTTCGCTCATCAACCTGAACCCGGGCACCAGCCAGCATTTCCTCCAGCGATCGCCCGGAAAGCTTCCCGTAATCATTGAAGCTGCGGACATCAAAGTAAACGTCCCCACCTAAAACGTAGGCGTGGCCCTTGTCCACGAGCTTTTCCACCATTTCCAGGATCGCCGGCAGGTGCTGACTGACCCGGGGATGAATGTCCGCTCGCTCGACGCCCAGGGCATCGGCGTCCCGGAAGTATGCGATGATGTATTTTTCGGCGAGGTCCAGGGGGTCTATGCCCTCCTCCCTGGCCTTGTTGATGATTTTGTCGTCAATGTCGGTAAAGTTTTGGACATAAGTAACCTTGAACCTGCGGTAGCGAAAATACCGGCGCACACTGTCAAAGACGACCAGCGGCCGGGCGTTCCCCAGGTGAATGTAGTTATAGGTAGTAGGCCCGCAGACATACATGCTGACCTCGCCGGAGGCACGGGGTATGAACTCCTCTTTGCGGCCGCTCAGAGTGTTATAAAGCCTGATTGACACCACTGCTGCCCTCCAATTCCCCAATTCTGTGTTCCATCCGCTCGATCCGGCGCTGTAGGCACATGATCATCTCCGCTACAGGATCGGGGAGCTGATGGTGCTGCAGATCGACCGTACCGTCTTCGGCATCCGCGATTTTTACCCCGCCACGGACAACTATCCTGCCGGGAACCCCGACCACGGTGCAGTTGGGAGGCACGCTGCGCAGCACTACAGATCCGGCGCCGATCTTGACGTTGTCCCCCACCTGGAAAGACCCCAGGACCTTGGCCCCCACACCAATCACAACATTATCCCCGATCGTGGGGTGCCGTTTTCCCTTTTCCTTGCCGGTACCGCCCAGGGTCACTCCCTGGTACAGGGTCACGTTGTCGCCGATTTCTGTGGTCTCGCCGATGACGACGCCCATTCCGTGGTCAATGAATAGTCCCTCGCCGATCTTAGCCCCCGGGTGAATCTCAATTCCGGTCGTATGGCGGCCAAACTGTGAAATCATTCGCGGCAGCAAAACAAGCCCCTTCTTGTACAGGCGGTGAGCTAGCCTGTGGAGGAGAATGGCGTGAAAACCCGGGTAACAGAGCACGACCTCCCAAACCGATTTGGCTGCAGGATCCCGTTCGAAAACAGCCTTGATGTCTCGTCTCATCCGATTGAACACTCTAATTCTCCCTCCCTTTCGTTGGTAGTATACATGTGCAAAGGATTCATAAATAAAACCCTCCGCCTACACAGAGGCGAAGGGTCAGTTCGCGGTTCCACCCTGTTTGGAACAGATCGTTCCAACTCATAAGTACGCCAAGCGCACTCCGGTAATAACGGTCCGAGCCGTGCGGGCCTACTCCGGTTCGACCCGCCCACTCCCGGGCGCACTTTCAACGCTCCCCACCCCTGAGCCGCTTTCAGCCGGTGACGGCCTTTCTCTGTTGGGGCGAAATCGCCTACTCTTCCCGTTCATCGTCTTTAAGGAAAATGTTTTGCCTCAATTATACCTACCGCCGGGACCGTGTGTCAACATCAGTAATCCTACGTTAATACCTGGGGTTAACCTCATCGGGAAGCCCTGTTCAAACCCCCGACAACACCCGGTTCAGGCGCCGCAGACAGCCCGAAACCCCCAGGATGGCAATCACGTAATCAAGTTCGGGCCCGTGGGTCCTGCCGGTCAAAGCCACCCTGATCGGCATAAACAGCTTCCGGCCACCCGCTTTGGTTTCCTTCCCCACTGCCTTAATCAGGGATTTGGCCGTTGCCACATCAACAACCGGGGTTTCTTCCAGGATCCGCCGAAACACCCCCAGTACAGTCGGCACCTGCTCCTCGGCCAGCACCGCCGCTGCCTCTTCGTTGTCCGGCTGAACGGCATCTGCGAAGAAAATCTGTACATGGTCTACAATCTGAGCCACAAATGCCAGATGTTCCTTGACCGCTTCCACCATCAACCCAATCCGGGCTTGCTCTTCCGGGCTGATCACATCGCCGGTAAACCCCGCTTCCCGCAGGTACGGCACAGCCATTTCTACAATTTTGTCAGTGGGACTATGGCGGATATAGTGGCCATTCAGCCAATTAAGCTTGTCCAGGTCAAAAACAGCCGGGTTTTTGGCCACCCGGTCCAGGGAGAAATGGTTAATGAGCTCATCCATATCAAAGATTTCTTCCTCTCCTGGAGGCGCCCACCCCAGCAGGGCCAGGAAATTGACCAGGGCATCCGGAAGGTAGCCCAGCCGCTGGTATTGGACAATGGAAGTGGCTCCATGCCGCTTGCTCATCTTGGACCGGTCTTTCCCCAGGATCAGGGAAACGTGAGCAAATCGGGGCGGTTCCAACCTCAGGGCCTGATACAGAAGGATCTGCCGCGGGGTGTTAGAAAGGTGTTCCTCGCCCCGGACGACGTGAGTGATCTCCATCTGGGCATCGTCAACAACAACCGCGAAGTTGTAGGTCGGGATGCCGTCTGACTTAACGATGACGAAGTCGCCGATGCCGCTGGATTCAAAACTGACCTCGCCCCTGACCATGTCGTCGATAACAATGGTTTCGTTATCCGGGACCCGAAACCGGATCACCGGCTTGCGCCCGCATGCCTCCAGTTCGGCCCTTTTGGCTTCAGTAAGTTGGCGGCATTTCCCCAGGTAACGGGGCAGTTCCTCCCGGGCCAGAAGAGCCTCCCTCTCCTGGGCCAGCTCATCTTCACTGCAGTAACAGTAATAGGCCTGCCCTGCCGCCAGGAGCCTGTCAGCATACTCCCGGTAAAGAGAGAGGCGCTCCGTCTGCCGGTAAGGCCCATGATCGCCCCCGGCATCAATACCCTCGTCCCAACTGATGCCGAGCCACCTCAAGGACTCCAGAATGTTCGCTTCCGACTCTCGGCTGGATCTCTCCAGGTCGGTGTCCTCGATTCTGACGACAAACTGGCCCCCCATCTTCCGGGCCAGCAGGAAATTAAACAATGCCGAACGGGCTCCTCCGATATGTAAAGGCCCCGTGGGGCTGGGAGCAAATCGTACTCTGATCGCCATCGTTTCCTCCTTGCGGGAACACAAAATCGCTCCTGCTGCAGGAGCTCATGCTAGATTATACCATTAAGTCTTTCCCGGAAACAACAGAAGTATTTTCGTTCTTTAGTTTCTCTCTCCGCCAAATCAGACAATTTTGGACCGAGGGTAAAAGTTAGCGGTGTAAACCCAGTTCGGCGAGTTTTTCATCTATCCGGTTTTCGGGGTAATCGGCCGCCTTGAGAGTAAGCAAGCTGTAATCCAACCTGTAGCTGGTATTGCCGTGCCCCCGGCTGCCCCAAAAGTATAGACAGAAATGGTAGGGTTTTCTCCGCGTGCCTGGCACGAAGCCGTTCGGTGGCACGTTTTCCCCCAGATCAAACCGGGAACCGGTGTCAGAATTACCCGTGAGGTGAGGCATCCCGTGCTGGGCAGCCGCAAACTTCCTTGTTCTTCCCTGACTGTCGGTAACGGTCACTATCACCGCCCGCCTGGCCCAATCCGGACCGTTGTAAATCTTAGTTTGCAGTATTTTTCGATCCTCCCCAGTCAATGGCAGAGAGTCCGCATGGTTATACCCATTCCACCTTTTAGCTTTGTAGCTGATCCCCTTTTCGACATCCGTGATGGTAACCACCGTACCCGAAGGGTATGTATTATTAAAATCCTCCCAGGAAATAAGCTCTATATTGTTATTTAGATCCGTGTAGATACTTGCAGTCCGGGTCGTACCATTCCAATCCACCCGGGCGCTAAGAGCCTCGCTCACAAAGCGCAGGGGAACCAGCGTCCGGCCGGAGATGATGCGAGGGGCGACATCGAGGGAAAACAGAGAATTATTCCTATAAGCGGTATTTCGGCCAATCGTCAAGACTATCTTGGTGCCATCTTTAACAGCAGTGACTGTTTGAGAAACTTGGTCCCAGGACACTTCTGCTCCAAGGGACTCAAGAATCTTCCTGAAAGGAACCAGGGTGCGGCCGTTAACAATTACCGGCGGGACATCAAAAGAGAGTAGGGTGCCATTCAATATTACTTTCGGGTTGGTTGGCGGGCTCGCTCCCGTCCCTGCGGCGTCGGCCGCCGGAGTTCCCGGCCAGCAGTATAAAACAGCGAAAATTGCTAGTGCGACGAGAAAAAATGTTTTCTGCAAAGCCCATACTTTCATGGCAACCTCCGGCATTTGAGTATTCAGTTAACATAATACTGCTGGTTTAGCCAAAATTCGCTATAATTTAGGTGATCCCCTCCTAAAATGGGCAAATTTTTTGTGGTATTTGATGGGTCAACTGGTAACCAATGCCCTGCAACCTTATACCTGGCAGCACTGCCGTGGTTCGCCACGAGAGGCTGGATTTTTTGGTGAACAGTTCATGGGGCAAGGGGTTGCCCCACCGATGCCACCGCATAGGCTGCCATTCCCTTCCCCTCGCCGGCAAACCCCAACCCCTCGGTCGTCGTCGCTTTGACATTGACGTTCGAGACGTTCACTCCCAGCACCCTGGCGATATTTTCGCTCATCGCGGGGATATACGGGGCCAGCCTGGGCTTCTCGGCCACGATTGTGGCATCAACATTGTTTGCTTGATAACCGCGTGCGCTCAAAACATCCCGGACACGCACCAGAAGAGTCATGCTGGAAATGTCTTTAAAGCCAGGGTCATTGTCCGGGAAATGCCGCCCGATATCGCCCGCCCCGATGGCTCCCAGCAGGGCGTCCATTACCGCATGGGTCAGGACATCGGCATCCGAGTGACCGGCAAGCCCCAGCTCGAAGGGAATAGCTACACCCCCCAGAACCAGGCCGCGTCCCGGTACCAGGCGGTGGACATCGTAACCTACCCCAACCCGCACTCGCTTCTCCTCCTCAAAACCAGTTCCGCCAGGTCCAGGTCCTCCGGTGTGGTAACCTTGATGTTCTCGTAGCTGCCCATGCACAGTTTAACCGGGTGCCCGCTGTGTTCCATCAGCATGGCATCGTCCGTGCCGACAATGCCTTCGCTGAAAGCCCTACGATAGGCGTCCATCAATAGGTCATAGCGGAATACCTGAGGTGTCTGCATGGCCCAAAGCCTCTGGCGGTCCGGCGTGTCCAAAACGAACCCGTCCGCATCAGCGGTTTTGATTGTGTCCTTTACGGGCACAGCCGTTACCGCCGACCCGAACTGGATGGCACACCTGACAACCTCTTCCAGAAGGCCGACAGTTAAAAGTGGCCGTGCCCCATCGTGCACGGCCACGAAACCACTTTCCGGGCTGATTTTGAGTAACCCTTGCCAGACCGATTCCTGCCGAACCGATCCCCCTGCAACAATATTCTTAACCTTTTTGAACCCGTACCGTTCCACAACCTCCGAGCGGCATCTGGCAATTTCAGTCTGTTCCGTCACCACTACAATTTCGGAAACAAGTGGGGACACCTCAAACACCAACAGGGAATGTCCGAGGACCGGACGATCCCCAATGGTAATGTATGGTTTACTGCCGATGCCCCCCATCCGCGTGCTCCGCCCGGCGGCGACAACAACGACAGAAACCTTATCCAATCGCGTTCACCTCGTTAAGTGGGTGCTGTGAGGTGGCCAGCTTCTTTTCCGAGACTTTTGGCTTAGCGAAAATCATTCGGCCTGCCGAGGTCTGGAGGACGCTGGTGACCAGGACCCCAATGTTCTGGCCGATGAACCGGCGGCCGCCATCGACAACGATCATGGTGCCATCATCCAGGTAACCAATTCCCTGGCCAGCTTCCTTGCCGTCCTTGATTACGGACACAACCATTTCCTCCCCGGGAAGCACAACCGGCTTGACGGCATTGGCCAAGTCGTTAATGTTCAACACCCGAACACCTTTTAACTCGGCCACTTTGTTGAGGTTGAAATCGTTTGTGATCACAACGCCATTGAACTGCAGCGCCATTTTCACCAATTTGTCGTCAACCTCCATTGCTTCGTCGGTGTCCCAGTCGGGGAAACCTACCGGCACCTTGGTTTCTTTCTGGATTTTATTGAGAATGTCCAGCCCTCGCCGGCCGCGGTTCCGTTTCAAGACATCGGACGAATCGGCTACATGCCGCAGTTCCTCAAGTACAAAGCCGGGAATGACAATGCTGCCCTCGATAAACCCCGTCTGAAAAATGTCGGCGATACGCCCGTCAATAATGACGCTTGTGTCCAGGATCTTACAGTTAGGCTTGAGCAGCAGATTCGATTGTTCCCCCCGGTTGGCCCGGTCTTTTTCCTTCCCAAACCGGAAAACAGAAAAAATCGATAGCAGCTCTTCCTTCTTTTTGACCCCGACGCTCATTCCGAGATACCCAAAAAGCAAACTGCCAACCATAGGGAGATAAACACCTATAAATGGGATCCGGGACAAAGTCGCCCCTAATAAACTAGCAATTATAAGTCCGACAATTAACCCTATCGCCCCCCCTAACAGATCCTGAATGGGCGTCTTTTGGAGGGCAGTCTCCGACCAGGCCATCATCAGGTTTATAACCTGAATCAACCTGGGTGTCAAGGCAAAAGCCAGGATGCCAACAATTATCGAACATGTCACGATGAAGATCCACTGAGCTGCAGGTTGCCCAAAGTATGACTTTAATAACCCGAGGTCTTTGATCAGAAAGTAAGCCAAAGAAAAACCGCCAACCATGGCCAACAAGGTGATAATCCCCCTGACTATTCTTCGAATCACGTTCTAATTCACCCCCTTTCCTCAGGTTTCCAGTCAGCATCCATAATATTTTTCGCAACTTTGTCTAACATTATACGATAACGCCAACAGGCTCATCAAGAAAAAGCTGTAGAAGCCCGAAAAAAAAAGACACCTCACCATTCTTTGGTGAGGTGTCTCTACCCGAAGACCCCTTCCAGCAACGACTCAACTTTGTCCTCTTCAATTTCCTGGGCCAGGACGATCTCACTGACAAGAATCTGGCGGGCGTTCTCCAACATTCGCCGTTCACCAGTAGACAGTCCCTTTTCCTGATCACGGAGAATTAGGTTGCGGACAACTTCGGCCACCTCAAAGACATTTCCGCTTTTAATCTTTTCCAGGTTGGTGCGGTACCGCTTATTCCAGTTCGAATTCATCGTCACTTTTTTTTCCCTGAGGATGCTGAAAACCTTTTCGACTCCCTTCTCGTCGATTACCTGCCTTAAGCCCACCTGTTGCACACTTGCCATCGGTACCATGACGCGCATGTCTCCAAGAGGGAGCCGCATCACGTAGTATTTCCTTAGCTCACCCAAAACCTCTTTTTCCTCTATGGATTCAATGACCCCGGCACCATGCATCGGGTACACAACCTTGTCCCCAACATTAAACAATAGAATACCCCCTTGAGGCTTATGGCTTTATTATAATCAAAGTGTCGGACTTTGTCAAATAAGGCAATTATTATAGCACAGCGTCTTTGAGCCTGTCAATACGTTTTGGGCCACGTCTCAGATTGACAACGTGTTTGCCCACAACTTATAATTAAGGTTAGGAATATTGAAGGAGTGGATTATCTTCATGAAAGACCTGCTCTGTGACGACTTTCAGAATATGGTTTCCGAACTCCTGATCAGGCACCAGAGCATTCTGGATGTGCTTTCCAAGTCACAAGAAGCGAGCGCCCGCGTTAACCGCGCGGTCTGCAAGGCCGTCACCAACTGCGGTTGCGTTCAGGTTGAAGCCAAGAAGGGTCCTATCCCCCCCGATGCTTCCTTGTGTGATTTGAAGGACCTGCTGGAAAGTCACGTCCGGGGGCGCCTGTGCCCGAACTGCCAGGATATCGTAGAAAGTGAAGTCGGCAAGTCCCTCTTTTACCTCACCGCCCTATGCAACCTTCTCGACCTGAACCTTTACGACATTTTCCTCAAGGAACACAAGAAAATCTCTACTTTAAGAGTATTCAATTTAACATAAAACATTCCCGGCTAAACAGGCAAGGCACACCCACCTTGCCTGTTTTTGCTATACTCTTCTATCCACGAAGGATTGTTCTCGAAGCCTCTTCAGCCCGTTTTTGATGGCACGGGCGCGAACTTCCCCAATGCCCTCCACCTCATCAAGCTCCTCAATCGACGCCTTTAAGATTTTCTGAAAATCCCCGAAAGTCTGCACCAGGTTTTCGACCACCTGTGAGGGAAGGCGGGGAATCTTATTCAATATCCGGTACCCTCTGGCCAAGACCGAAAGGTCCATATTCCCCCCCGCAGCAGCGTAACCAAGAATTCGGCCTATGGCACCCATGTCCATCAACTCATCCGGGGCCCATACCTCCATGGCCTGCCTGATATCCTCGGGATCCCGGTCTGCAGCTTCAAAAAGATAATCCCGGATGATAAGCAAGGCCTCCTCGCCTACATCATCGGCGAGTTCGCCCAGCTGCATGCTGACCAATCGTCCTTCCCCACCCAACTCAACGATATACCCCCGGATCTCGCTGACTATTCTATTGACAAGTTCAGCCTGCTGCAGGACTTTGGCCACTTCGAAGACGGTCACAAGGTCATCAAACTCCAGGGCGGACAGATTTGCCAGATCCTGATCAAGTACTTTCCGGTATTTTTCCAGGGTCTGCAGCGCCTGATTGGCCTTGGTTAGAATCACACCCAGATCCCTGAGAACATACCGGATAATCCCCTGGTAAAGGGTAATAATTCCCCGCCGCTGGGAAATGGCGACGACAATTGCCCCCGTTTGCCGCGCTACCCGCTCGGCAGTCCGGTGCCGAATTCCGGTCTCGGTGGACGGTATGGACGGATCGGGTACCAGCTGGGTGTTGGCGTATAGGATTTTTTTGCAGTCATGGCTTAAAATAATGGCCCCGTCCATCTTAGCCAACTCGTACAGAGTGGCCGGGGTAAGGTCGCAGTTGATGGCCATCCCCCCGTCGATTATTTCCATGACGGCTGGACTGTCACCAATGACCACCAACCCCCCCGTCTTGGCGCGCAGCACGTTTTCCAAACCCTCTCGCAGTACCGTACCCGGCGACAAGATCCGTAATGCCTTTAACAGCCTGTCCTCGTTGTGCTTTTCCTCTTTCACGGTTACCTCCTGATAGCCAGCTCTAATGCATGCCTCAAAGTCGACACCGCAATTGTCTCCATTTCCGTACCCTGGTAAGCCTTGGCATTACCACCGGGCAGCAAAAAACGCCTGAACCCGAGTCTGGCCGCCTCTCTCACCCGCTGGTCAATGTGCCCCACGGCTCGAATTTCTCCAGTAAGCCCGATCTCCCCCACGGCTACCAAGTCTGGCGGCACCGGCAGGTCATAAAGGCTCGACGCAAGGGCCAGCGCCACTCCCAAATCGACCGCCGGCTCATCAAGCTTTACCCCGCCAACAACATTTATATATACATCACAGGCCCCCAACCGCATTCCTGCCCGTTTGTCCAAAACGGCCACAATCATGGCTGCCCGGTTATAGTCAATCCCGGTCGCCATCCGCCGGGGGCTTCCCAGACTTGACGGGCTAACAAGTGCTTGAATCTCCACCAGTAGTGGTCTCGTTCCTTCGATGCTGGGCACAACACAGGACCCTGATACTGATTCCGGCCTTTCGGCCAGAAACAGTTCCGACGGGTTAAGCACCTCCACAAGGCCCCGGTCCTGCATCTCAAAAATGCCGACCTCGTTGGTAGAGCCAAACCTGTTCTTGACTGCCCGCAGTACTCGAAAACTTTGGTGCCGATCCCCTTCAAAATAGAGGACCGTGTCCACCATATGCTCCAAAATCCGCGGTCCGGCCAAATGCCCGTCCTTGGTTACGTGCCCGATAATGAAAACTGGGGTCTGTACGGTTTTGGCCAGCCTGGTCAACAGAGCGGTGCATTCCCTGACCTGGGTAACACTTCCGGCCGCCACATCAATCTCGGAACGATACATCGTCTGGATGGAGTCGATTACAACAAGTACCGGGGATAGATTCCGGATAGCCTCCTCAATGTAGGCCAGGTTGACCTCTGCCAGGAAATACAGCTGCCTGCCGGCCACCCTCAGCCGGGCCGCCCGGATCTTCACCTGGCTGGCCGATTCCTCCCCCGATACGTAGAGAACCGGCCCCCGCCCGGACAGAGTTCCCGCCAGTTGGAGCAGCAGGGTCGATTTTCCGATCCCGGGGTCGCCGCCGATTAAAACAACGGAACCGGCAACTATCCCACCCCCGAGAACCCTGTCCAGTTCCCCGCAACCGGTCAAAGACCTCTCTTCCCCCTGGTGGTTAATATCATCTAACAGGAAGGCCTGACCCGACGGAGTGAGGTTTGTATCCTTTCTCCTGGCGGTCAATTCCGCCTGAAAGGTGTTCCATTCACCGCAGCCCGGGCACCTGCCCAACCACCGGACTGACTCAAACCCGCAGTTTTGACACACGAACAACTGCTTATCTTTGACCATTGAACAACCTCGCCTCTGGCTGCCTCATATCTTTTTATTATACCATTTCCCTTAAACGTTGTCAGTGGTTTCCATTTGGGGTTCTTGGCGGCCGGCCCTTGTCGCCAGGGGTGCAAAAAACAACCCTACCTTAGAGGCAGGGTTGTTTTTCAGTTTCCATCAATCCGCCATACCTTAGCCGCCTATTGGGCAGCCTGTTCCGGTTTTTTTGCCGCCGTCCCTTCCGTCCCTAAGGTTCGGGCCCAAGCCTCCTCATTGTTGGCTTGGCTTGACACCACTGTCAAGTAGGGCCTTGCGGCTCAGTTCCCAACGTCTCCCTTTTGGTCGGGGGCGTGGCCGCCGGCTGCCCTGCGGTCCTTGGGTGAAAGCTTAAGCTTTTGGCCTTCACCATCCACAAGGACCGTGTCGCCCGGCTTAAACTCCCTTTTGAGCAGGCGCTCGGACAGTTCGTCCTCCACATGGGTCTGAATGGCTCGGCGGAGAGGCCGGGCTCCGTAGTCCTGATCGTACCCAATCTCCATGAGGGCTTCCTTGGCGCCATCAGTTACTTCCAGATCCAGCCCGTAATCCTTCATTCTCTTTTCCAGCTCTTTGAGCATCAAGCCCACAATGTTCTTGATTTCTTCGTTAGTCAGGGCATGGAAGACAATGGTCTCGTCGACCCGGTTCAGGAATTCCGGTCGGAATGTGCGTTTCAACTCATCCAACACCCGGTTCTTCATCGTTTCGTAGCCGCCGTCCATGGTGTCGGCCTTGAACCCCATCGTGTGCTCACGCCGGATCAGGTTCGCCCCCACATTCGAGGTCATGATAATGACCGTATTGCGGAAGTCAACAGTCCTTCCCTTGGCATTGGTCAACCGCCCGTCCTCCAGCACCTGAAGTAGGATGTTGAACACTTCGGGGTGGGCCTTTTCGATTTCATCCAGCAGCACCACTGAATAAGGCTTGCGCCGGACAGTCTCTGTCAACTGCCCCCCTTCATCATAACCGATGTATCCGGGGGGCGCCCCCACCAGACGGGATACCGCATGCTTTTCCATGTACTCTGACATGTCGATGCGGACCATGGCATCTTCGTCTCCAAAAAGGGCTTCCGCCAGGGCACGGGCAAGTTCGGTTTTCCCGACTCCCGTAGGCCCGAGAAAGAAGAACGAACCAATGGGACGCTTCGGATCCTTAAGGCCCGCGCGAGCCCGGCGAACGGCTCTGGACACCGCTTGGACGGCTTCATCCTGACCGATAACCCGTTCATGCAGAACCTCTTCCAGTTTCAGCAGCCTCTCGGTCTCTTCTTCCGCCAGCTTTTTGACCGGGACTCCGGTCCAGGTGGATACGACATGGGCGATATCGTCCTCGGTTACAACCGACTTCTCGAGGCCTTTTTCGTGGTCCCACTCGTTTTTGATTTGTTCCAGTTCGGATTTCAATTCCTGCTCCCGATCCCTAAGTGACGCCGCCTTTTCGTACTCCTGGCCGTTGATGGCTTCTTCCTTTTCCTTGGCCACAGCAGCCAGTTTTTCCTCAACCTCCTTGATTCCAGGGGGAGCGGTGTAAGTTTTCAGTCTCACTCTGGAAGCGGCCTCATCCATCAGGTCGATTGCCTTGTCCGGCAGGAACCGATCAGTGATGTACCGGTCCGCCAAACTCACAGCCGCCTTAATAGCTTCGTCGGTAATTTTGACACGGTGATGCGCCTCATACCGGTCCCTCAGCCCAAATAAGATTTCCGTGGCTTCCTCTTTGGAAGGCTCCCCGACGGTTATCGGCTGGAAACGGCGCTCCAGGGCCGGATCCTTTTCGATGTGTTTGCGGTACTCATCCAAAGTGGTAGCACCGATGCATTGCAGTTCCCCCCGCGCCAAGGCCGGCTTCAGTATATTGGCGGCATCGATTGCGCCTTCCGCAGCCCCGGCACCAACCAGGGTGTGGAGTTCGTCAATAAACAGGAGCACATCACCGGCGTTCCGGATTTCATCGACTACTTTCTTTAACCGCTCTTCAAACTCGCCGCGGTACTTGGTTCCGGCAACAACCGCAGACATATCGAGGGTAACAACCCTCTTGCCCGACAGTGTTTCCGGCACCTTTTTTTCGTTAATCCGCTGGGCTAAGCCCTCGGCAATGGCGGTTTTCCCGACTCCGGGCTCCCCAATCAGTACGGGATTGTTCTTGGTGCGGCGGCTTAAGACCTGAATGACCCGCTCGATCTCACTGTCCCGACCGATAACTGGATCCAATTTTCCCTCGGCAGCCATCTTGGTCAAATCACGACCAAATTCCGTTAGGGTCGGGGTGGTAGTCTTACCGGCCTTACCCGGTTTCTGCTGGTAACCAGGCTGACCTTGGGCGCCGGCGCCGCCAATCATCATCGTCACCTGGTCCCTCACCTGGTCAAGGTTTACCCCCATCGCGGTGAGAACCCGGGCAGCCACACCTTCGCCTTCCCGGATCAGCCCCAGCAGCAGGTGTTCCGTTCCGACATAGTTAACCCCCTGCCGTCGGCTTTCGTCAAGTGACAGTTCCAGGACCTTTTTGACCCTCGGGGTTAACCCGATTTCGTCATTGATTATAGCATCTCCCCGGCCGATAAGCTTTTCTACTTCCGCCCGAACCATTTGCGGATCAACACCCATGTTCTGCAGCACCCGGGCAGCTATTCCCTCCCCTTCTCTGATCAAGCCGAGGAGGATATGTTCAGTCCCCACTGCCGGGTGGTTTAGACTCTTGGCTTCCCCCTGCGCCAGAACCAGCACCTTCTGCGCTTTTTCCGTGAACCGTCCGAACATTTTTAACACCTCCTGAAGGCGGCAAACGTCAGGTTTGACGCCCACCTATTCTTTCCCTGATTATTTCAGCCCGCTTGATGTCACGTTCAAAAGGACTGATTTCTTTACCGGCCAGCTTTTGCAGGTACGCCGGTCTGGTTGAGACAATCAGTTCGTTGAGGACCCGGTTGTCTATCCCCCGCAGGATACCGAGATCAACCCCCAGTCTGATGTCGGACAGGTGAGCCATGGCCTCCTGGGAGGTGATTATCCGCGCCTGCGACATCAGCCCGTACGCCCGGCAGACCCGATCCTCGATCTGATGTTTCATTTCATGCACCATGAGCTTGCGGGATTCGCGCTCCTGTCCAATTATCTGTTTAACAACCGCCGTCAGGTTCCCGATAATCTCTTCTTCGCTTTGGCCAAGGGTGATCTGATTGGAGATCTGGAACAGGTTTCCGATGGCCTCAGTCCCTTCGCCATATAGGCCACGGACGGCAAGCCCCAATTGTGATAAGGCCGACAGCACCCGGCCGGCCTGGTTTGTCAATACCAGCCCCGGAAGATGAACCATGACTGATGCCCTGAGCCCGGTCCCCACATTTGTGGGGCAGGATGTCAGGTACCCCAACTGCTCGTCAAAAGCGTAGTCAAGCTTAGCTTCCATGGCATCGTCGACAGCGTTGGCCAGTTTCCAGGCTTCCGCCAGCTGCAGCCCCGGCAGGAGACACTGGATACGTAAGTGATCTTCCTCATTGACCATGACGCTGATTGATTCATCCCCTGTGATGACCACCGCCCGCCCCTCAGTGGCAGCTTGGGCATGCTGCGGGCTCATCAGGTGTTTTTCCACCAGCAGAAGCCGGTCCAAACTGGTCAATTCGCTTAAGGGTGCCATGTCCACATTCCCGGCAGCCTTTACAGCCTCGTTACTTCCCACCGCCTGCTTCAATTTGTCGACAACCTGCTTCAAGGCCTGTTCTGACAACAGGTGGGGAAATGGAGTGTTCGCAAGATTGCGGGCCAAACGGATCCTGCTGCTGATGACGATATCAGGAAAGGTACCACTGCCGTCCATCCACTTGCTGAATGAACTGTTGACCACATCTGTAATAGCCATATTCCCCGCCCCCTTACTTTACCCGTTTCTCAAGCTCTTTGATCTTGTCCCTCAGTTCCGCCGCCTTCTCAAAGTCTTCGGCGCTCACAGCGGCGTTCATTTCCTTGCGCAGCCCCTCAATTTCATGGCGTAGACGGATAGTTCCTCCGGTTCTCCGGGGAACCTTACCGGTATGCCTGGTGCTGCCGTGAATTCGCCGCAACAGCGGTTCCAGACTGGATCGGAACTCTGTGTAGCAATCCCCGCAGCCGAGCCGGCCCACCTGCCCGAACTGATCGAAGGTAAGCGAACAACTCCGGCATCCCTCCGTGTCCCGAGGTTTTCCAACCACAAGCTGGTTCCCCAACCCCTCGTTGAACAAATTGGCCAGAAACTTGTGAATGGAGAAGCTGGGCTCGAAGTTGAAGCTCAAATCCTGGCGCTCCTTGGCACACTGCTCGCAGAGGTGGACTTCGGTTTTCTTGTTGTTGAGGATTTTGGTCAAATGGACGGTGGCAGGTCTCTCCTTGCATTCATCACAGTACACGTTGGCGCACCTCCCTAAAAATCGTCTCTCATGACGGTATACAGCATGGCTTTCAGAATTCGCGACCGCAGGCAATCCCTTTCCGGAAGCGGAAGCAAAATGGTGTTCCGGTGGACTACAGACCGCATCAGAAGCGATTCCCTGGCTGTGAGCAGCCCCTCCTCGCGAAGCCTCATGATCAGTCCTTCGGCAACGTTCTGAGACACATCATCCCCAAGAAGATCGGTGAAAATCCTGTTCAGCTCCGATTCACGGTTTACAGCCAGTTTAACAATCCGGACATATCCGCCACCCCCCCGGCGGGTTTCCACCAAGTAACCCTGTTCCGGGGTAAACCGCGTGCCGAGAACGTAATTGATCTGCGATGGGGCGCACTCGAAAGCCTGCGCCAATTCGTTGCGCTGGATTTCCACAGCGCTGTTCTCGTTGTTGGTAAGCAGTTGTTTTAGGTATGCCTCAATTTTGTCGGCAATGTTCCGCATTTCACCCCTCCATTCTTGACCTTTCCTGACCTTCTACTCCATTATAAAGGCACGGAGGTAGTTTGAGGCAAATCCCTTCAAACCATATATTTCCCCGTGCCTTCGGCTTTCAGTCTGTGGATCCGGTCAGGTTTTGGTATTTCTCAAAAAACCAAGCTCTTTCTTAGTCTCACATTGTTTTTGGTCAGGAAAGGTCTATTTCCCTGGGAGTACCCCCTGCTTCCGTGGGCAAAAACAGCCTGGGGAACAGGTGGCAGACAACCCCAGTGATTAGAAAAGCCGCCAGGAAACGCGTTCCCAGAATCAAGAGTCCATTGGCACCGATAGCCATAAACAAAAGGGTGTCCTCAAAAATAGCGTGGTTAATAGAAAGAAATATGTTCAGCAGGTATACTTCTTTCTTGGGGATTTCTCCGTCCCGGGTACTCTGAATGATAACCCCGGCCCCGTAAGCAATTCCGAAGCAAAGTCCGGCAAGCAGCGGCAAAGCAGCCTCCCGCCCCATCCCCAGGAGCTTCATTACCGGTTCGATAAAGCGGCCCAGGCGATCCATAATTTTAAGATCCTTGATAATCTCCAGGGCCAGCATTAGTGGGATTACAATTATAGCCACCTGCTTGACAAGTGCCAAACTACCCAGCAGCCCTTCTCTCACCATCACCGAAACTTCCATTTGAAACCCTCACTTCTACCAGGTACGGGTCGCGTCCTCGCTTTTCGCCGAAAATCTCATGTGGGGTGGGATCCAGCCTAAAGGACCAGGTTGAAACAGATTCCAAATACCAAGGCCAGAATTACCCTCAGAGCCACAAACCGCCAGGCAATCACACCGGTCTTTTTGGTTACGGCGGTTTCCACCAGCATGTTGTGGCAGAGAAGCAGCATTCCAGCTAAAATGGTAATTTGTTTGGCGGTGAGAGCCAACATGGCCATGGCTCCGATTCCCGCATATAGGCTGAGGAATATGCCCAGAACCATTGCCAGGGCCGCCTCACCGGGAAGACCCAACAGATGCATGGCGGGAGCAAACACTCTGGCGATCCACGCCAGAACCCCGGTGTATTTGAGGATAGTGACCACCAGATACACCGGTACCATGATCTTGGTTAGCTCCCAGGTAGTCATCAGCCCGTTGCTGATACCGCGCTTGATTGTTTTTCCGCTGATCATAGGCACCTTCAGAAAAAGATGTGCTGGGGGGGTCCGCCCGGCCCTCCGCCGGAAATCGTTCATTGAATAATGTTCCAATTGTTATAGACCATTATATCATAATGGAGTAACACAACGGTCCATCGCTCAACCCCTCCCTTTTTCACGTGAGGGTTTATTCCGCCAGTTTTCAGCCAAAAAAACAGCCGCAAGGGTTCACGGCGTCTAGGTTTCTTTTGGAGCTTGTCGAGGATTTGAACCTGAGTTTTTGTCGCCAAGATGTCTTTAATTTTATTGGAGGACTCTACCCTAAGCGTAACTATGAAAGCCGGGAAGGAAATAATTAACCCCAAAGAAAGTGAACAATACCGCTGCAAAACCGATCAGCGCCATTACAACAGCCCTTTGACCCGTCCAGCCCCGGGTCAACCTGGCATGAAGGTAACCTGCATACACCAGCCAGGTTACCAGCGACCAGGTTTCTTTAGGATCCCAACTCCAGTAGCTGCCCCAAGCCTGCTCAGCCCAGACCGCGCCTGTAATAATCACGAGGGTGAGAACCAGGAAGCCAAACGCAATGGACTGGTAACTGAATTCGTCAAGCCGGCCCAATGAAGGGAGTATTTTGAGAACCTGCCTACGATTACTGTCACTCCGAGTTTCCATAAATGTTCGGTACAGGTATAAAAGAGACAGACCAAAGGACACCGCAAAGGCTCCATAAGAAACTATTGCCGTAAAAACATGCAGGGTCAACCAGCTGCTCTTAAGTGCCGGCATGATGGGGACAGCCAACTTCTGTGAAGGAGGTATTAGTATGGCAATATAGGCCATAATCAGCCAAGCTATTGGTACCACAAACACTCCCGCCACCCGGGTTTTCATCCTGTATTCCACAAAGAGATACACTCCGATAATTCCCCAGGCAAAACCAAGGAGAAACTCATACCCATTAGTAAAGGGAACGGTGCCGGTGTTGACCGACCGGGCGACCAATGCTGCAGTATTTGCCCCCCAACCCATGATTGTCGCCCATGTACCCAAGGTTCCGGCCCACTCTTGACGGTTGGCGATATACAACCCATATAGAAACGTGGCAGCGAGATAGGCGACAAAGGCAAAGCTGAAAGCAGTATTCTCCAGACCGTTCATCTCTTTCTCCTTTCGTTTTCACCAGCGAAATTATCTGCCTACCGTTTTAGGCAATCTAGCTTGCCGGTCTTTTTGACAGCCCATAAAAACCAAAGGAAAGACCAATTAGTAAAAACCCACACCCGATCCAGACTACGGGCACGCCGGGATCTTTCTTTACTTCCAGACGGGTATACCAGGTCTTCTCCTTGTACACAAAGCTGGCAGTCCCGTTAATATTTACCTGTTGATTCGGGGAAGCTTCTCCAAATGCCACCCGTTCCTGGCACTGGTAAACGGCATAGATCAGCCCCGGGATATTTGAATTGCCAGACATCTGATTTTGATAAAACACTATTAAAAGATCAGTCCCTGGAATTTCAGCCGGAACCCCCTCTCTGATCGCTTTCGGGCTGTCGGACGAAAACTGAACCAAATAGGCGTTTCCGTACCCGGATTGATAAAACTTGATCCCGCTGTAACCAAGAGGCTGGTTTACCTTGATAATACGATTTGCTTTCTCCCGGTCCCCCTGCAAAATGGTCAGGTCGCTGTTAAACTGCGACGGGGTCCCGTTGTCATACCAATCAATCCAAAAGTTGTTAACCCGAAGGGCGAGGTCTTCCGGAACCCGCCCTTTTATTTCCGGAACATCATTCAATGCCAGGGTTCTCCCTGGTTCCGCCTCCACGAACCCCTTAAAACCGTACACCCCCCCGAGGATGCAACCGATGGCAATGATCAGGAAGCTGGTGTGGGTTATTAACGACCCCAAACGAGAGATTCTCCGCCAGAATGGTGAACTTGAACGTTCCTCTTTCCACCATCGGGACCACCGCCGGAAGTTGCAGGCCACCAGGTTAATGCAGAGCAGCGCTAGCAGAAAACCAAACCACCACGAATGGTAGACATCTCCCATTTGAAAAAAGATGTATAACTTTCCGGGTGTTTCTCCGTGTCCGGGATGGGGTACCAATGTACCCAAAGCAGCTCCACCGGCAACCGCCAGCAACAAGAAAAGTCCGGTCTTCATGGAAGTGAGGAATGACATCAATATTGCCCCTTTTTGGCACTGAGTTATAGTAAAGCAATCGGCAAAAACATCCACAAGAATGCGATTAGTACCGCCAAATAGAACAGCATCTGGAAAAGCACAAATGCCCTGGAAGTGGGTCGATGGACCGTGGGCTGTTCCGGTTTCGCAACTGGTTCTGGAATACCTCCCCGGTCTATTTCCCGTTTCAGTTCTTCCGGGTGATACTCTTGCATCTCTGCCTGTGATATGTTCCCGTTGAGCCAAACCGTGCTCATGGGCCATACCTTGGGATTAAAGTGCGTATTGTAGAAATGCCAAATGAAGATGGCGCTGATAGCCAGGATAGCCTCATCACTGTGGGCCACCTGGGCAGCATCCATAAACCACCGGGGAACTACTTTCCCCGCCAGGTGGGGGAACCACATAATCAGCCCCGAGCCCACCATTACGGGTATGCCCCAAAAAATCGCCAGGTAGTCGAACTTCTCCTTGTAGGAATACCGGTCAAACTTGGCGTCTTCCTCCGACATTCCCAAACAGTACTTGACGTGCTGAAAAAGATCAGTTATATCCTTCCATCGGGGAAGGGTAGCTATTGTAAAATCCCTTTTGCTTACCGCATACCAAACAACATAGCCAAGGTGGTAAACACAACTAATAATCATCACCACTGCTCCGGCCAGGTGAATGGCAAACATGGTATCAAAACCACCGAAAACCATAGTTAGAAATTTTCCCCACCCGGTGGCACTGTACTTGATCGGGAGCCCGGTGATGGTGAGTACGAGAAAACTGCTGAAGAGCAGGATATGCTGCAGACGATGATGAATGTTCCAGCGCTGGAATCTCGTTTGGCCAATTACCGGACCTGGCGCTTGGCCACTATCGCTTTTTTCCTTCTTCGGCGCTCTCAATTTCTTCACCCCTTAGCCCCGGACTTGCGGGAATCCCTCCACATGCGGAACAGTTCCAGCTGCATGTGCAGGATTAACCCGACAACCGTTAAAATGGTCAGCCAGACAAATATTTTCAGGGTATAATAGCGGGGAGAGCCCGGTCCTTCCCGCTCGATCAAGGTATGTTCCGCGCCGACAGCAAAATTCGGCACCGCGTTCTTGTGACAACTGGCGCAGGTCTGGGCTAAGTTTGCCTTAGCCACCCCTGATTTGGGATCGGCTGCCGCCAAAATATTGCGGCTTCCATGACAGTCAGTACACTCCGCCGTTCTCAAACTACCCAGAGCCAGTGCGCGGCCGTGAAAACTCTCCTCATAACTCTTGGCTTCATTGCCGCGATGGCAGCTGGTGCAGGTCTCCGGTATGTTCCGCGGGTAGGTCTTGGATTTGGGATTGCTTGATGCCAGCATCACATGATCGCCGTGACAGACAGCGCAATTGAGTGCCGAGTATTCGCCCGCATCCCCATGGATACTGTTCGCGTACTCCCGAGCAGCATCAGAATGGCAGGAAGCGCAGTTTCGGTTCACCACTTCCGAATCGGTGCCCGCGGTACCGCTCTGACACGATAGTTTAGTGGTGTCTGAATGGCAGTCTAAACAAGAAAGATCCCGGTGGATCGAGGTTTTAATCTCTTTGCTGTCTTTGGCATGACAAGTCAGGCATTGCTGATCGCTGAGCGCTGATTCAGCCCTGGCGAAATTCGGATGCTGCAAAACCCAAAATACGAGCCCGAAAATAACCGCTAATCCCCAACCCAGTACCCGGTACCAGCCAGTCATTGCTTACCCCCCTTCAATCCCCGGATAGCAGGCCTGCTGCTCCTGCAGGGAAGTGTTCGCCTTGAGGAGCGAAACCGCCCTGCAGGAACAAAGCAGACTATTTACCTAGTCCTTATTTTACTTCCGGGAAGCCCTTGGCCTCCCAACCGCTGACCATGCCGAGGTTCAGGGAGCGAGCAGGGGTTCCTACCAGGTTCAGAGCAGCCACTGTCTGCCCGGCAGTCTGGCCGGTATAGCAGGCAACGATGGGGGTCTTTCCTTTGGACAGGTCCGCAATCTTGTCAAGATTGTTGCCCACTTCCGCGAACGGGATATTGACCGCGTCTTTGATATGCCCTTTGGCGAAATCCTCCGGTTTGCGAATATCAATTACGACAAACTGATCGGAAGTCTTGTCCAGAGCATCCTTCAGCTCCTGCTCCGCAATCTTGTAGATGTGCTGGGGCATCTTGCTGTAATAAGCCTCGACCGCTTCTTTAATTGCCGTTATTTCAGGGGTGTTCGGCAGATCTTCAGCCGGTTTGGCGGTAACCGCTTCTGTATCCACCGGGTAGCCTTGAGCCAACCAACCTTTATCCATCCCCAGGTGCAGCGACCGAGCCGGGATCCCCAAAACGTTCAGGGTGCATACTGCCTGTCCGGCAGTCTGACCTGTGTAGCAGGTAACAATCGGGGTCTTACCCTTGCTGTTGGCCACAAATACTCCCAGGTTGCTGCCGATTTGGGCGAACGGGACGTTGATGGCGCCTTTGATATGCCCCTTGGCATAATCTTCAGGTTTCCGGATGTCAAAGACTACATATTGATCGGGTGTCTTACCCAGCGCGTCTTTTAGTTCCTCTAAGCCAATCTTGTAGGTGTGCTGAGGCATCTTGGCATAATACTGGACAACGGCATCCTTGGTAACCTGTGCCTTATCTACTTGTGGTTCCTGTGCCTGATTGTCGGTAGATTGGGATGTATCCTGAGGTTGCTCGGGAGAAGGCCCGCAACCATATGCAGTGGCCATCAGAGCCGCGATCAAAACAAGGGCTACTACAAACCACAGTTTGCGCTTCACATAAACCACTCTCCTTTAAATTTTCTTCGGGATCTTCTTGACTACCAGGTTTTCGTTAGCACGGCTGTCCGTTTCCGTTAAATCCTGCTGTCTCAAGAACATTCTCTCGTTGCCGTGACATGCTTTACAATCTGTGTTCTGTGGTGTGAACCTCTGTATGTTGTGGGTCGGGGACATCTTCCAGTTCGGTATGGAGTCATAGTTAGGCAGTAAATTGGATCCCGCCGCCGCAAAGGAATCGGATACGGTCGGTATATGCCTTAAGACCACATACTTCCAGGGATGTTGGGGGTCCCTGTCCGGATTCAGCCCAATCTTAAACAGCGTTTCGGGGTGTGACTTACTGGTAACAGCACTCTTCTTTTCATCAGTGAAGCTGATATGGCAGTCATAACAGTTCTGACTTGCCTGAGAATGACAAACCTGGCATGACATCGTATCCGGTTCGTGCACATTGTGCATTACCACTTTTGATTTGCCGTTGACGATATCTTTGTGACAACTGGTACAGGTGGGAAGATCGGACGCTTTGAACATTTCAGAGTCTGGTTTTCCACTTCCATGGAAGTTGCTCACCGGATGGCAGTCCTCACAGGACATATCCAGTTTGTTGTAGTGAACGTCCGCAATCGGTCCCACATTTCCGGTAAACTCCCCGGCGTTGCGCGCCCCGTGGCATCCATAGCAGGTTTTGTCCATCGGCGGAGTCGACTGCAAATCATGCTGCGCTAACAGTCCACCCTTGATAGCGTTCGGCTGACTGAAGTGGCACTGCCCGCAGCTGGCATGGCAGTTGTTACAGTTGAGGCTGAACACCGTGGACATCGGAGAACCTTTATCCAATACCGCGGGGTCAGAGAAAGCTGCCAGCGAGTTCCTGAATCCATTCAGGTTGTAATGCAATGACTGAGCGAATTTCGTGGCTGTTTCCTGGTGACACTTGGCACAAACCCCTCCCTGGTCGGCGGATGGATCAGCCACCAGGTCCCGATGGGCAGTATCTTTGTCAGGTGAATCTTCTCCGCCGTGGCAGCCAATGCAGCTGAGTTTCCCATGCGAGCTGGTCAAGAATTTGTTGTTCACGACAAACTTGTCGCTCCCCTTTAAGTCGGGTGCGGCAACTCCTCAACCATGCTCAGTTTTGGGCGCCCCAGGATCAACTACCGGTTTGGTCTCAAGTGCGTCAATTTTTTCCGGGCTCTGGTGACATTCAATGCAGTTCTTACTGGGCGAGACCTTGATTCCCGCCTCAGTAGCCTTGCTGGCGATTATTGCATCTTTCCCGACAGTCCTGTGCCCCCAGCCCTGAATCAAGACTGTACCTAATACCAAGACTGCAACCAGACCCAAAAATGCCAACCCCTTTTTTACGCCCCCACTCATTCCCTTCCAGGACACCGTTTCACCTCCTCCCCAGCGGTTACCTTAGTGCGGAAGGTTTCGTGAATTTCCGCCCTAACTCCTGCGCTTCCACCATCGGACTTCTTTATACCCCCCTCAGCTGCCGTTTATAGCGAACTTGAAAAATGGACCAGATTTTCGCTCCGCAAAAGGAAAAATCTTGACTTACCCCGAAAACGAAGGGTATGTTAAAATTTATTTAGAATGACTCCATTTACCGGATGTCGATTTGGATCGAAAAGTCCATTCTCGAATGGTAGGCTTTACAATGAAAGATCAAACGGCTTTTCCCATCCCCGCCGGCAGTAAACTCAGGGCAAAAAAGAAAAACCAGTTGCCCTGGTTTTGGCTTGTTTTAATCCTGGCCCTTGCAGCCGCCTGGGTTCTAGGAACCTGCAATTCACGGCTTGTTTTCTTCTGGGCTTTTGGCATTGTTTATGGACTGGTTTTTCAGCGTTCACGATTTTGTCCTGCTGCCGGAGTTCGTGACGGGTTTATCACCAGGGATTTCTCCAATGCTCAAACCCTGGTGCTAATCCTGCTCCTCACTACTATTGGGTATAGTGTACTTCAATACTGGACCTGGGTACACCATTGCCCGATACCGGGACATCTGGCGCCGTTCGGTTGGACAACCGCGGTTGGAGGCCTGCTCTTCGGAGTGGGTATGGTACTGGTCGGAAACTGCGTCCTGGGTGCCCTGGTACGCCTGGGCGAAGGTCATGCCGCCCAGCTTCTTGCCCTGACTGGTATCATCTTTGGATCAACTCTGGCCGCTTACCTGTACAGCCGACCTTTCTTTAAACTTGGTGTCCAGGCCGCTGTTTACCTTCCCTGTGTGCTGGGCTGGCCTCTGGCTTTGGGACTCCAGTTAGCCTTTCTGGGAGCCATCTATTGGTGGTTGAAGCGACAACCTTAAATCTGCAATAATCCTGCAAGGAGCCTGAACAACATGCCTACTTTTCATCTGGAATTGTGCGGAGAGATTTGCCCTGTACCTCTCCTCCGGACTCAAAAACAAATGGAACGGCTGTCCTCCGGCGACTGCTTAATCATTGAAACAGAACAGACCCAGGCAGTCAGAAATATTGCCAGGTGGGCAACCAAAGAAGGGCATCAAGTAGAAGTGGAAGAGGTGGACAACGGGTTATGGCAGATAACCCTGTGGAAGAAATAACTGTGGGGAAAACCAGGAAACTCGGTCGCTGGTGGGAAAGTTCCTGGTCTTTGACCAGGGGAGCCCTCGCTGTCTCCGCTCTGGGGATAATTTTTCTGGCGGTTACCGGAGCTGCCGTGGGGATAAGTGGCGGGTTCGCTTATTGGGGTGCTTCGGTTTTAACATTTCTGGGATTTCACCCTGCGGACTGGCTTTATTTCCAGGAACGCCTGCCGGCGGATCTGTCGCTGCGGGCTCATTCCTTCCTTCCTTATACTGTGCTGCTGATAGGGATAATAACCGGCTCCCTGCTGTCCTCTCTCCTGTCTTCCGAGTTCAGGATCCGGACCATCAAGAGACCGAAAATGTTGGCCGCAGCTCTTTTGGGCGGGTTTCTAATGGGCGTGGGAGCCCGTCTCGCATATGGCTGCAACATCGGCAACCTGTTGGGGGGTATTGCCTCCTTATCTTTGCACGGTTGGGTCTTCGCTGTGTTCCTGATCCTAGGAACCTATTTGGGAGTAAAGCTGCTGCTACGGTACCTGATGTAAAGCTTCCTAGGAATCCGTTGTAAAACATGCTTAATTTGACCTTGCTTATGAACTCCCATCAATTTTTTGAGAGGTTCTTTTTCCGGCAGCGAGCTTATTGAAAGAACTCTTGCCGGATTATGTCTCGAT
>Ga0074195_1000517_pt1 | contig 73365 bp, 53 predicted proteins | sample EPASupsiteHSE623_FD_64525 | JGI IMG/M metagenome (GOLD analysis project Ga0074195, IMG submission 64525) | Bioremediated contaminated groundwater from EPA Superfund site, New Mexico - Sample HSE6-23 | ecosystem: Environmental > Aquatic > Deep subsurface > Groundwater > Contaminated ...
AAGTATGGGGGGGGCCGAGTTTCCTTCTTGGAAAGTTACCCCCTCCCGCCTCTCCAAAAGCACCGATGCCTCCCTCCTGGCCATAGATCACTTCGGCGGGAGAAAACACCGAGGCCGTGCCGTTTCCATCCTCGGCCAAAATGTATCCATCCGGATCGAAGTGCAGACGACTCAGGTCCGAAAGCCCCCAGCCCGCTCCGAATGGACTCTTGCGGCGGTTGAGGACGGGCACTCTTCCCTCGATGACGGTCCGGATCGGGACCGGTTCCAAGCTCGTGGGCCCATCCGTGATCTCTTCGTTGTTCGGCTCCCCAAAGAGTTTGGCTTTCGAGTACCGAAGACCTGTGTAGTCGTTTGCCAACCGGACCCGGTAGGGATAGCTCCCGGTTTCGACCTTGTCCCCATTTCGATCCCTGGCATCCCACAGGTAACGGTAGGTCGCGTTCGCGGTCGGAGTCTGATAATAGTACTCCTGGAATATCGAGCCAATCGACAGTTCGAAGCGGGTCCGCGCCGGAATCTCCGTGTTGTTCGGATCGAACACCGTATTGAAACGAAGTAATGGAGATGGATCGGCTGTGTGTGACAGGTATGTGAGCTCCAAGGGCCGGCGTTGACCCGTATATGCGGGCAGTGCGTGGTCCTCGTAGAATGACCCTTTGGCGTTGAGAATCGCCGAAGTACACTTCTTGCATGTCTGGCAAAGAGGGTCCTTCTCCGAGGTCTGGACATCCTCGTCGTTCCAAGGACCGGTCTTGCCTCTGCCGATGGCCACGGATTGGTTGATGTCATGCGCGGAGAACTTGGTCAGATCAGCCTCCGCGGTATATCCATCCGCCGCGATCGTCGCCAAGGCCGCGTGTGACCAGACCCCGAGATCCATGTCGTAGTGGCCCACGGGAATCTGGGTGCCCGCTGGAAAAGGCGTTTCAGTGCGGAGCCTGTAGGTCACATGCACCGGAACGGAACAGGTGATGTCCGGGTCAACGGTGAAGCACGAGAGATACTGAGACTCCGGAGGCAGGTCGTTCGGCAAAACCATGGAGTTCGGCAGATCGGTGACCTGGAGCTCCACGTCGGAGGGGAGTGCGCCGGCTGGGATATTGAGCGAGATGTTGCCGGTCGAGTTTGTGACAAGACCTCCGGTGGCTGCCCGAACCAAAGTTTTCTTGGAATCCAGAGGAATCAATCGGGGAGGTTTGACCGCGCTGTCACGCCCCTTCACGACCTTCACCCACCGCTGGACACGCGTATAGCCAGCCTTGCTGAACGTGAGAAGGTAGTTTCCAAAGTCCAGAACAGGAAATGCATACTTGCCCTGGGCATCGGTCTGGATCGCCCCTGCCACACCCTTGATGGTGACCGTCACTCCTGAAAGCGGTTGCCCGGTTATGCCGTCCAGCGCCACACCTGTCGAGTATCCCACCGACTGTCCCGGCTGGTGAACGATCGTGAAATTCGTTCTTGCCGAAGCCACGAAGCCCGCGCGGTCAGACACCCGGACCTCAAACGCATGCGTCCCGGTCAAAAGTGGCGCGCTGGCAGGAACCTCAAACGTGGCGCCGTCGGTTGTCCTCTTGAACGAGGACGTGATGGTCTGGCCATCGAGCGTGGCCACGAAGCTCCCGTCGAGCACGCCACTCCCCGGCATCGGATCGAAGAACGTAACTTCGAACTTCGGGGTCGTCGTTTCCAAAGTCGCACCCTGGGCTGGTGTCACGATCGTCAGCGAAGGGGACCGCGTATCCGTCAGGAACGTCGATGTGGCCGTCTGGGCGTGGCCGGCTCCGTCTGCCACGGAACAGACGAAAGTGTGCTCGCCCTCGGCGAGCGGTTGGGTCAAAGGGACCCGGTAAGTGGCTTGGATAGAGCCCACCTCGAACGAAGAGGTTGTGTCCGTTCCATCCAGAGTTGCTCGAAAGCTCGTCAGATTGAGCCCGCTGCCCGGGGAGGGATCGAGGTACGTCGCGGACAACGCCAGGGCCGTTGTGGTCACGAGGGTGCCATCCTTGGGCGAAAGCGTCATCAGCGGTACCACGGTGTCGACCGTCACAGACGTCGTTCCCTGGGCCAGGTTTCCCGCCAGATCCCGAATCTTGACGCTGAACACGTGGGCCCCGTCGGCGAGAGGATTGGCTTGCGTAAACGCAAGGGTCGCTCCGGAAGAACCCACCGTAAACGCGGCCGATACGTCGTGTTGGTCGAGGGTGGCCTCGAAGCTCGAAACCTGAACCCCACTCCCCGGTGTCGGATCCGCATAGTTCACAACCACGGTGAGGGCTGATGAGGCCGAAAGGGTTCCGGGAGGTGGCGTGATCGCGAGTTCCGGAGCGCGGGTGTCCACGGTGAAGGTTCCGGAGGCAGTGTGGGAGTTGCCCGCTCGATCGGAGATGGACACCTGCACGGTATGGGAACCCTCAGCCAGCGCCGCGGATGGGGTGTAGGTTGCGCCTTCAGAACCGACGGAGAATGCAGAGGTCAGGTCACGTCCATCTAGCCGCGCATTGAACGTCGACGTATTGAGCCCGCAGGAAGGGCTCGGGTCGGAGTACGTGACAGAAAGAGTTGGTGTCGCGTTCACGAGAGCGGCCCCGTTTGTGGGGGCCGTAACCGCTATTTGAGGAGCCACAGAATCACGGGTGACGGTCAAGGTCTTCTGAATCGTCGCTCCGGCTCCATCCGCGGCCACGATCGTGATCGTTGTGGCCCCTTCCACAAGGCTCACGGTCGTTGTGAACGATCCTCCGGAAACCGGAACCGTTGATCCGTTGATCGTCACCGTGAGCGGCAAAGATCCCGTCACGGAGCCGGCTACCGTGATCGAGGCGGTCTGTGTGAGTGCTCCGTCCGTCGGGCTCGTGACAGACAGAGCCAGAGGGATCGACCTTTTGATCGTGACGGTACCTCGCACCGTCTCCGTATCGTCAATCTCCTTCTGGAACGCCCCGCGTCTGGTCTGCTGGACCCTGATGAATTCGGCTTCTGCCGTGTACTTGTACGTGGCATCCGGAAGAAGGACCCCACCTTGCGGTCCCGTGGATCTCCCGTTCCAGGTCAGATTGAGGTCGGGAACCACGAGGAAGGGCTTGCGACCACGACCACGGGAGGCCGGAAGATCCACGAACTGAAAGGGAGGAACGATCTCGACCTCCTTCTCGATCTTGGCCACGATGCGAGGTCCGGAGAAGATCGTCCAGATCGCACGAACATAGAACCGGCGGTGGTCTTTGGGGTTATGACGACCCTCGTCTCCGCCCAGTCCTTCTGTCCTTCGGACCGCTGTCCGGACGGTCAGGGTTGAGACTTGAGTCTGGGGGTTGAACGGATCGGGGGCATCGACAGGGGTCGACCTGAGGCGAATCTTGTCCGGATCCCTGGGGTGGAGATTGCAGGCCAACAAAGGGGAAGTAGAGATGACGATCAAGAGAGCGGCCAGGCCAATGCGAATTCTCACCGGGTTACCCCTTTCGCTTCAGGAGACAAAACCGATGACCCTTGCTGTCGCTGCTCTTTCCGGAAACCCTCCAATCTCGAACGTCCCGACGCAGGACGATCCTTGTGGGCCGACCCTGTGGCGTCAATTCGTTCTTTCTCTTTCAATGACCCGTCGGCAATTTGTGACGTTAGAAAACGATGTTAGAAAATAGGAATGGTTTAATCCATTAGATATCTACGTAGCTATGACGAAAAGGGTTCCAAAAATGATGCGAATAATTTTGACACGATCTTGCTCGTCTTGACAAGGTGGGTTCTTTTCTTGAATTGATCAATGATTACGATCATCACTTCAAGGAACGAATAGAGTCGTCACGGGTTGGCGAGATTAACATAAGTAGGATACAACTGTAAGAAAAGATGACTATTTACTCCGATTTTCATTATATTTTCATTATGTCCATGTTTTGAGACTGAGGCGACTGAGGCTTGCCTCGTGTGACGACAGAAGGAGAGTAACGATCTTTAGGGCGCGGCTCTCGGGTGACGCGGGGAACGTTGCGACCGTAACGGGCAAGGAAGCAACGAACAAACGGACAGCGCCCGCAACGACGCGTCCGAGACCGCCAAGTGTCGCTCTATAGGCTCCAGAAGGCGGCTAGTGCTTGCAGCAAGACGAGCAGGACGATGACGAACAGGAACCGCACGACGACCCGCCGACCGACTGGGTCGCTCCGTCGCTCTTGGCCGAACGGGCGAAGAAACGGCTGACCTTTCGCTGGGTCTTGGACGATCCGCAATCGGGACACACGACCGGCCGATCTCGGTCGGAGATGGACACCAGGAGGTCAAAGGCACTCTGACAGCTCGAACAATCGTATTCGTAGATGGGCATTGGGTCTCTCTCCTCGCACGGAGGACCAAAGTATAAACAGTAACGGCCACCCGGGCAAGTAATTAGGCCTCGAGCTCGTACACGCCGCCGGACACGCCCGGCAACCGAAGGAGTCCCGTGGTCGAAAGAGCGTCGGCCAGGCCGTACAGGGTTCGTGGCTGGGCCGTGACCGTCAAGGGCAGGCTCACTTCCACCGGACGGGCCGACGGGTTGACGGCCACGAGAAGCGTCTGGTCGCCCTTGGTGCGCTTGAATACGAAGGGATACTTCCCCGCTTCAGCGTAGACCACCTCAAACCCTCCGGTCGCGCAAAGAGCCGGATGCGCCTTGCGCAGAGCGATCAACCTGCGAACGCGGTTGAGCAGTGACGCGGGGTCCCGCTCCTGCGCGGCAACCGTCGGCCGATCAGGCGCTTTGTCGACCGGGAGATAGAGGGCCTCGGACGGCGCGCTAGAAAAACCGGCATTGGGTCCCTCCGACCATTGCATGGGCGTCCGGAGCCCGGTGCGGCCATAGGCACCCTCCTTGGATGGCAGACCATGGATGGTCCGCATGCCGATCTCGTCGCCGTAATAGAGAAAAGGTGTGCCTGGCATCGAAAGAAGCCAGATGAAGACGACCTCGAGATCATCCCAAGAACGCCCCTCACTCAGGCGTGGGACCGTATCGTGATTCCCCGTGTTTGGAGCGATCAGTCCCCGCTCCTTGGTCTTTTCGTAGTGACTCGTGTAGTCGTCGAGGAATTCCCGGATGTTTCCACGACCACCCGAGTCGAAGAAGCTGAATCCGTACCGGTCGCTTCCGGGTCCCTGGCCGTTGGGTTTTCGTAGAAGCGAAGTGTAACCGGGCATTCCGAAGGGAAGCATGAGATCCACGTGGAAACCCGCCTCGATCGCAATGGCCGGCCGCCCCCATTCCGCGACCAAGACAGCCTCAGGGTACTCCTGGTCGAACCATGAACGCATCTCTTGCCACAGCTCGATGTTGGCCTTGTAGTCCGGATCGCTCTTCACGAGCCACCCCGACATGTCAACGCGGAAACCGCTGGCCCCTTGGTCCAGCCAGAACTTCATGAGGTTCCGGATTTCTTCTCGCACGCGGCGTGGACCCGGGGCATCGACGGGTTGCTGCCAGGGGTGGTTGGGGTCGATCCTGGCGAATCCGTAGTTGAGCGCGGGCTGAAAGTAAAAGAAGTTGGTGACATAGGCGCCGTCGCGTTCCGCATGGCCGCTCACGATGCGCAGGCCGGGCACATCCCACTTCCAGGCGCTGTCAGTCCAGATATACCAGTCGCTGTACTCATTTTTCTCGTGCCTGCACGAAGACTGAAACCATGGATGCTCCACGGAGGTGTGGCCGGGCACGAGGTCGAGCAGGACCCGAATCCCTCTTCGGCGAGCCTCCTCGAAGAGGTTCTTCAGGTCAAGATTCGCTCCGTACCGAGGTGCGACCCGACGATAGTCTCTGACATCGTACCCGGCGTCCCGGAAGGGAGAATCGAAACACGGGTTCAGCCATACGGCGTTAACCCCCAAAGACCTCACGTAGTCGAGCTTCTCGATGATGCCTGGCAGATCACCGATGCCGTCGCCGTTGGAGTCATAGAACGATTGGGGATAAATCTGATAAAAAACGGCTTCGTCGAGCCACTGCGGTGTGGACTGCTGAGAGGTCACGAGAACACGCTCCGTATCATTTGGGAGCCGCCCCGTTTCCTGGGCGGACTCTCAATCGTAGATCGCGTCCGATCAAAGAACCCCCGCGAAAAGCGGCCCAATGCTAGCACACCTGTGTCGCCATCCGGCGGCAAAAACACTTCCTTCTGTCATCACCCGCGAAGGGCGATCCCCAGGCTGTGGAGTGGGGCATGACACTGGGGGGGCAGTATCTTGAGGCGGAGAAGGGCGGGTGCGTGGCACAACGCCTTGGCGGTCTCACTCGACGAATGCGGCAGCAGCACAGACAGCGGCGATGGGTGTGACCGGGACTCTCAGTCGGGCGTAGGCAGCGGGGCTAGCCGATAGGATGGTGAAATACGCCAGAACGGTACAGACGGCGAAGAGTACGGGCCAGCGATGGCTTCGGGTCCAACGAAGGAATCCGATAGCCATGGCCGTGAGCATCACGAGGCGAAAAATCGCGCCGCACACGATGCCAATCCAGGAGACCAAGCGGAGCAGGGGCGATCCCAGAGTCGGAACCGCAGAGGGTGGTTCGCACGGGGAAGTCCCGAGAAGCAGAGTCAAGTCGGTGTTGCCCGGACCGACCCAGAACCTCATGGCACCGTCCAGAAACACACGGGCGGTTTCCCAGGGATTATCCAGCATGACATCCATGGCCAGAGAACGTGCGGCCCGCGAAGTCTGGGCATCCCACGTGAGCTTGGTGGTTCTCAACCCACGCTTCAGTCGTTCCTCCAGAGCATCGGCCGCTTGCTCCCTCTTCACACCGTTCTTCAGTGCAAGGACGTACCCAGCCCGAAATCCAAGGGTGTTCATCCCCTCGATCGTGGAAAGGCCAAAACCGACTCCCCCAGCCCAGTTGCGGGCCATCCAGCCCACGGGGAATACGAGCATGGCGAGGGTCACCACGAGGACCTCCGCGCACCAGGACCGGTGTCGAGGTCCGGAGGGAAACGCGATCCACACGCACGCGAGAGGAATCAGGTAGAGAGCGATCGGACGCACCAGGATGGAGAGTCCCAAAGAAAGCCCCCCGGCCGCGCCTTGCCGAAGCGATCCCTGGCTCTTGGCGTTCCAGAGCAGAAGAAACGCGAGAGTGAGAAGAAAGGTGAAGAGCGTCTCGCTCAGGATCAGCAGAGAGTGGAACACGGAGGGGCCGTCTATCGCCACGAGCAAAGCCGCCAGCAGGGCGCCCGGTAACGGAAGGATCCGACTCCCCAGCAGGTATGTCAAAACACAGGTTCCCGTGGACAGAAGGATCTGGATCAACGCCACGGGAAGTAGCGACGGCCCGAACATGACACGGACCAGAGCCAGGAACATGGGGTAGCCCGGGGTCCGCGTCGTCTCCGGGATGTGCGTCCCGGAGTGACAGAACTCGTGGCGTTCGACGAGAACGCGGGCCAGGTCGAGATAGTCGTGGCTGTCAGGTCGGAGAAAGCGGGTCTCATCGAAACTCGCGATAAGGAAGAGCCCCAGCCGCAGGATCACGGCGAGGGCCAAAATCGCGACGAGACGGCTCCTGCATAGTGAACCACTTTCGGATACAGTCAAACTCATGGAGTGAGACTATCCGCGACAACGGCAGGCGACGTGGCGACGGAGGGAGGCGCCGGAACGGGAACGATCGGATGACTCCGAAGAGGCTCGTAGTGCAGCTCATACGTGAGGCGAGTCTCCACGTCATCGGAGATCCGGAAGTCGAAGAAGTCCTCCTTCTTGTCATAGGCCCAGTCTTGTCGCACAACGTCCCGCGCGCCGAACTTGTGACGCAGCATGATGAAACAGAAGGCATGGAAGAGATCGGCGATCTGACTGAAACTCGAGATCTTCTTCAGTCGACGCCAGATCGCGATCGGCCGGCGATAGAACCGTTGATAGGCGTAAGAGTAGAACTCCTTGAGCTGGTTGCTGTCGAGGGTCGGAAGGTTCATCAGGAAGGTGGATATCTCGTACTCTGTCCAGTCCTCGTGTTTGAGATACCCGTGCATTTTGGCCCACTTGAACAGCTGAGTGCCGGGATAGGGCGTGCAAACGTTGAAGATGGAGATGTCTGGGTCGAGCTCAATGGCGAAGTCCAGAGTGTTCTGCATCGTTTGCATGGTCTCGCCGTTGTTGCCGAAGATGAACGCGGAGCGAAGCTCGATGCCGACCTCACGCACGATGTTGTGGGCCCAGATGGTCTTCTCTCGGTCGATCGGTTTGCGGACGTTCGCGAGGATCTGCTCATCGCCGGATTCGACGCCAAAGAGCATCTGATGGCAACCCGCGGCCTTCATCGCCTTGGCCAGATCGTGACTGATGCAGTCGGTTCGCACGAACGCCGTCCATGTCACGTCCACATTTCGCTTCAGCAACAGCTCGCAGAACTTGAAGACGTTCTGTTTGAAGATCGTGAACGTGTCATCGTAGAATTGGATCTCTCGGATTCCGTACCGTTTCTTGAGGTAGATGATCTCCTCGACGACCGGCTCCGCGTCGCGAGTCCGGAGTTTGGTCATCGCGGAATTGCAGAAGATGCACTTGCCCGGACAGCCGCGAGTCATCAGCATGTTGATGGCCGGCAGTCGCCTGTAGGCTCCGATGGCAGGGTAGTACTTGTGCATCGGCGCAAGATGGTATGCCGGGAAAGGAAGTTCGTTGAGATCCGCGATGACATCTCCCGGTGGAGAATGAACGACCTTGTTGCCGTCTCGGTAGGAGATACCGGAGATCCCTCGTGGGCAGCGCCCGTTCAGAAACTCGGAGACGATCCGGTACATCGTCAGCTCTCCGTCGCCACGGACAACGAGATCGACCGAGGAGTTGATCAGACACTCCTCAGGAAGCGCCTCGGCGTGAACCCCACCCATCACCACGAGGATGTTCTCGTCGGCCTCCTTGGCGAGCCGGGCGATCTTGTAGCTGGGCACCGCGGTGGCGGTCATCACGGTGATGCCGACAACCTTCGGGCGCACGTGGCGGATGACCTCCCTGGTCTCATTCGCAGAGAGCTTTTCCACGTGGATGTCGAGTACCCGAACAGAGACCCCCTGCTTCTCGAGGTACGCTGCGATGGAGAGCAAGCCAAGAGACGGCATCGCGCCCTTGATACCATGCCAGATGTTCTGGCTCTTACTGAGCCACGGAGGGTTGATGAGCAGGACGTCTGCAGGCTCGAGATCGGTCATCATCATTCTCTGTCGAACCGCTCGTAGGCGTTGAACGGGTCGCTCGATGCCCGTGTACGCAAGTCTCCAGGCCAGCGGCGGTCGCTTCACCGCGAGACAGAGACAGGCAGGGAATTGAACGCGTTCCGGAACGATACTATAGCATCTCACCGGACCCTGGCCGAAGAGTTTTTAGCCGGCAGGACGGGCCTCTGGCACTACAACGTGAGATGCCTTCAAGAACAGGCCGGCGTCGTGGAGGACAACAAACAGCAGCAGCAACCGGCAGGAGGCCACAGGCAATGTACTGCACCGTGCCGTTCCGGCGTTGCACATCGCCTGTTGCCGGTTGCTGTTGCCGCTTGAGTGTTCCTCGATCGATGCCTGGAGGGGGTTTTCCCTCCGGGAGCAGGTCACTGGAGGGGCACCAGTGGGAAGAGTCCACCCACCAAAAGCACCAAGGCGAAAAATAGAAACCAGCAAAGCGGAGACCTTTTTCTCTGACACTCGAGCTGTTCGTTCTCCGCATCCGGTGGAGGCTGCTGCCTACAAAACTCACGGATCGATCCGAGGTCGGCCACGGCGCTGCGCTCGGCCTCGACCGAAGGCCGAGGTTCCGGCTCGAAAATCATGCCGCCGCACTCCCAACATTCCGGATCTTGGATCGGAACGCGACGATTACACGCCCGGCAGATCTGAAGCGGTATCGCTTTCTGTCTGCACGAAGTCCAAGGAGGTTCCGATCCGATCGACATTCTGGACGCCCCCCCCAGATCGCGACGCGTCATCGAAGGTCCAAGATCAGAACCTTTCTGTGAGCAGTCCACAGCCTCCACCCTTCACGAGGTCACCCCCGCTAAGGAATGGTGCGCACGACAAACCGTGTTCCGTGGTTCGACCGCGCACGTGTTCCAGCTTGGTCGAGCACCAGCGTCATGCCAATCAAGAACCGTACCGATCGAAAAACGGCTTGCAGGGACCGTTTTTCGGCTTCGACTCGGTGATGATGCCCGGGTGCTTTTCCCAACCAGGGGAAATCCGCCCCTATTAGGGAAACCGGTGGTATCTGACAAGGAGCCTGTCGGACCGTCATCAGACAAGACTCCAGTCCGGAGTCTGACGGGCTTTTAGGTCATGACAGCGGGTCTCTTGATCGAGCCGATCTCATACTGGGCCAACAGAGCGAGGTCAGAGCCGGGCGCCAATTGAATCACCTGCTCGAGCGTCTTCACACCGGAAGTGCGCTCACCCAACGCCATTTCGACCTGCCCCAGTTCGAGTAGGACGGTCAGATCGTGAGGTCTGCGGGCCCTTACTCGTTCGAGATGGACCCGGGCTCCACCCAAGCAGCCCGCACGGCGAGTCGCCTTTCCAAGGATGAGGACGGTGTCCAGATGGCCGGGCTTGAGGAGCAGGACTCTCTCGAACATGCCCACGGCCTCGGCATAACGACCCGATTCATACATCAAATGAGCCAATCGATCGAGACCCGCCAAGTGTTCGGGGTTGATCAGGAGAACGCGGCTCAAGAATGCCCTTTCCCGTGTCGATTCACCTCGTGCCCGGGCGATCGTCGCGAGAGCCCATGCAGCCTCGACGCAGCGGGGCCTCTGGGCAAGGGCCTTGGCATACTCGGAACGGGCATCGAACAGCTCGCCCAAGGCGTGGTGCGCCCGGGCCTTGGAGAGCCTGACCTCGAGGTCATCCGGCACCAGTTCCATGTACTTCTCCAAATAAAAGATCGACAGATCCCATTCTTGCAGGTCCACGGAGATGGAGCCGGCGAGCAACAGACTCGCGGAATCAGCGGTGTCCACGTCGACAAGCTGCCTGGCATACAAGAGCGCCTCACGAGCCCGTCCCTGGCCGCGTCGGAGCTCGGCCATCTTCCGAAAGGCGCTCTTGTTCGTGGGGTCGAGCGCCGTCGCTCTCGAGAAAAAGGCGATGGCCCGATCCGGCTCGCCACGGCTGGCGTGGATGTCGCCGATGTCGACGCAGAGCCCGGCATCGTGCAGATCGTCAACCGGGTCTTTGCTCGGCGGGCAATGATTCAACGCCTCAGAAGCCGTATCAGCGCGGCCAAGCTTGACCGCAAGCCTGGCCAACCGGCGCCAGGCCTCACGTGAGCTCTTGTGGTGATGCAGGTACCGACGAAGACACACGCACGCTTCCTGGCCCTTCTTCATCGCGAGCAGGCAGTAGAGCATGGCCCACCATGGCTCTTTGAGGCGAGGCAAGATGCGAGTCAACGAGGCATACAGGGGTATCGCCCTCCGGAAATCTCGCATCCCGACAAGACACCGACCGAGAAGCAGAAGGGTCTTGATGTCGGGAACCACCCCGGTCTCCCGACGCTGACTCCTGAGCAAGACCTTCACCGCGACCGAGAAGCTCCCGGATTTGTAGAGAGAGAACGCTTCCACGTATGCCCGGTCGCTGTCTTGGGAGTCGCAGAGCGGTCTGGATTGAGCCACCGACATGGTCACTCCTTACGCGAGCGTCGCGACATCCATTCCGACGAGGTCGCCGAGTGTCTTCCTGGGATCCTCCGACTTGAAAATGGCGGAACCGACGACGAAGAGATTGGCTCCGGCTCGGGCGCACTCACAGATGGTCTTCCCGTTAACGCCTCCGTCAACCTCGATGTCGATGGCCCTCCCCATTTGATTCAACTGCCGAGCGAGGCGCTCTATCTTGCCGAGCACCGACCGAATGAAGGTCTGCCCGCCCCAGCCCGGGTTGACGGACATCAGAAGCACGAGCTCCACGTCAGGCAGAATCTCCTCGACGGACGCGAGGCTGGTGGCAGGATTGAGAACCACTCCCGGCGAGACCCCCAGATCGCGCATGCGCTGGACGAGCCGATGGAGGTGCGGGTTCCCTTCGACATGGACGATGAGCCTTCGGACCCCGGCGTTGGCAAACGGCTCTATGAGCTCATCCGGACGGTCCACCATCAGGTGGGCTTCCATGGGGAGCCCAGTGACCTTCGACAGAGCCTTGGCCAAGAACGGACCGAACGTCAGGTTCGGAACGAAGTGTCCATCCATCACGTCGAGGTGCAACCACGAAGCGCCCGATTCTTCGAGCATCAGGACGTCGTCACGGAGCCTCAGAAGGTCCGCATCGAGAATCGAGGGAGCAATCCTCAAAGCCATTGCCAGACCTCTCTTTCCCCAAGGACCAAGATCGACGTCCGGAGCCGGTCGACCAAAGACGGGCTGAGAACGGGTTCAATGGGAATCAGCCAGAGATGAGGAACCGGCAATTCTCAGCGGAAGCGGAGTCGACGAAACCGCCCTGGGACTCGGTCGGTTCTGTACGTTTCGTCCTGCGGGGAATCAGTGACCGAAGAGGAGCCAGAAGAGCATCCCCAGGAAGAGGGCCACGCCGCCGATCGTGGCGGTCTTCAGGACGATCGGCTCATCCCAGAGAGGACTATGACTCTCGGCCTGTCGCACTCTATCCCAGAGGAGGGCACCGATTTCCCGACGGCTCGGCACTGTGGCCGGTGGCTCGCCTTGTACCGGGGCCACATCGGCACCGGCTTTGGACGTTGGGTCGATCGTTCCTCGCTCGGCGCTGTCCCGATCCGCGGACGACCGGGAAGTCGGGATATTGGGTCGCGCCCGTTCCGGCACGATCGGTCGCCTCTCCCGGCCCGAAGCTGACGGCGCAGAGTCCTCCTTGGGAGCCTGGAGCTCTCCGCGCAAGGCAGCCACCGTATCGAAGGCCGTCTGGAGCAAGCCGTGACGCCGCTTCCGCCGTGACTTCAGATCAGCGAGCCGACGCGTCTTGGAGATCTGGGCGTTCAACGATTCGAGATGCTCGATCTCCTTGGCCACATCGTCGTACGTGAGCCACCGCTCGCCGATCTCGCTGGTCGAGCACCGCATGAAGAAGCTCTGCAACCGAGCAATCTCAGGAGGCTCAACATCGGGAAAATGAGCCTTGCAGGCCTCTTCGAGACGTTCGAGAGCTCCCGCCTCCGCGAACTGCCCCTTCGAAAAAGGGTAGTCCTGCACCATCATACGAAACAGAGAACAACCGACGAAAAAGACGTCGCGAATGACCCCTGCGCTCGCGCGACGAGGTCCGGAAGGTCCGACAACCGCGAGCGACCGGGGGATCGAGAGCTTTACAACACGGGTTTCGCCGGTCGTTACGTCCACGAGGATGTCCTCATTGCGGAGGTGTCGTTCCGACAAGCCTTCCATCTGGGCTGCCTCGAGGAGCCTGATGAGGGATTTTAAAACGTTCAGTATCCCGGAGTAAGAAATTCTTCGACGTTCCCGGAACAGCCGCTGGAGGCTCGGATGGTCGAAACTCTCGGTGATGACGCAGTAGCGGTTTCCGATCACATCGACATCGAGGTACCGGAGGATCTGGGGGTTGGGGCACAGTCTCTGGGTGATGGCCAGCTCACGCGTGTACTGCTCGAGAAATCCCTCGGGCACCGGGTCTTTGAGCACCCTGATCGTGACCGCGCCCGCAGAGGCATGGGGGCGCAGGTCAGCGTCCGGGAAGGCGACCTGATCCGATCCGGTGGAGAGCTCACAGCCGTGGAAGATGAGAAAGCGGTCGCTGTCCTCCGCAAGCTCCGTGACCTGATACTTCCCCTTCAGAACCAACCCCTGAGGAGTCGGTGAAGATGTCAGTAACGTCGTTCCAGGACCGGGACCGGATTCTGGTCCAGGAAAAATCTCACAAGCAAGCTCCCCTCCCCGGACACCTCCACCCGGACCGCCTCGCCCGGCGGGTACGATTGGGAGTGAACCTTGTTCGTGGTCACGTTGTCGGTGACTTCGATCTCCAAGAGCTTGTCGGTCAACCCCGGCGGCATGTCGAACTGAACCCATACGCTCCTCTTATTTCTATCGGTCACCGATCCCCCGACAGCTCCACCCGCGCCCCTCACGACGGTAAGCCGGCAGGGGCTCCCGGGACGCAGAGAGGTCCCGGGTGCGGGTTCTTGACCTATGACCAGACCAGCCGGACAGGAACCGGAAGACACCTCTTCCGTGTCGATCCGTCCGACCTGGGCTTCCTTGAGGACGTCCTTGGCTTCCTGGAGCATCAGATACGTCACGCGCGGCATGACATCTCGTTCTGCCCGACCGTCGGAGATCACGAGGTCGACCACCTCGCCCTGTCCGGCCGAGCTCTTGCCGTCGGGATACTGGTGCATCACGATGCCCCGCTCCCGATCCTGGCTGTGGAGGTAGGCCTTCTTGCCGACCCGGAAGCGAGCCTCCGACAGGAGCAACCGGGCCTTGCGGATATCGACCCCGAGGCACTCCGGCACCTCCTTGAGTCGAGTCCCCTTGCTGATCGTGAGGAAGATCGTCTTCTCGTAGTTGACCACCGATCCGTTGGCCGGTTCTTGGGAAACCACAGTGTCCCGAGGAGCGGTCGCGGATTCCACCTCGTTCGAGATGTCGATCTTCAGATTTCCCTCGTGAGACTTCTGCAGTCGGATGGCCTCGGAGAGAGTGCGGCCCACGAAGTCCGGCACCACGACGGTCTTCCGGTTGAAGTAACTGTCGAGCGCCCGCTTCAGGTAGAGGGACGAGAAGAAGCCAGCGGCCACGATCATAGCGAACAAGACGAGTGTGACGAATAGCCTGCGAATCATCGTTCACCAGAAGGCGACGAAAAAGAAGCCCAATCTCCGACTCGCTTTAGGACAAAATCCGGAGCCCAATGGCCTGAGCCGGCGGATTCAAGGATGCTGACGACCTGTTCGGCCATCCGAAGTTGATAGATCGTATCATACAAAACAGGCTAGCTCAAGGGCTTCCATGTCGACTGGATCCTCGTCAATCTTTTCATGATCAGCTCTCATTGTTCCCATAAGTTTCATCGGTCCCCGAGCCGAAATGACTTAGGGACCTGGAAGCCTGGGGGAGGCTCCTGGCTACGATCCCCGGAAACCAGATCGCCCTCTTGAGGAACACGCCGTTCCCTTGAGGAACACGACGTTTTGTGGAACACGCTGTTTCATGGACACAGGCCGAGGGAGGTCTCCCACTCGTGATGCTCACATTCGGATTTAGCAGTCTCTCGCTCTTCATCTGGCTGGTGGCCGCAATTCTCCTGTGTACGCTCAGACCCGGCCCGGCTTCGGCCTCCGTGGTCTTCCTCGCGACCGCTCTCGCGGCCGTGCTGACGCACCTCGTGGGAGTGGCACATCGGATCGATCGGCTCAATCGGTCTGCCTAGGAGCAATGCCCCTTCCGAAGTGGACACCTTCAAGTTTTCCAACGAATTTCTAAGCGAGTACGAGATCCTGGGGACCCTGGGATCCGGGGGAATGGCCCAGGTCTTCAAGGCCAGGCAAAGATCTCTCGACAGACTCGTTGCGATCAAACTTCTCCTGCCCCTGGCGTTCTCGGAGGAGGATTCCCGAAAACGCTTCGAGGAGGAGAAACAGCTCACCAGCCGGCTCAAACACCGCAACGTCGTAGCCCTCCTCTCGTTCGGACAAGACCAGGATCGGCCTTTTCTGGTCTTCGAATTCATCGAAGGCTCAAGCCTCCGGGATTTGATTGACCGTCAGCGAAAGATCTCCCTGGAGCAGACCGTTCACATCGCCCTCGACGTTGCCTCGGGATTGGCCGCGGCCCATGGATTGAAGATCATCCACCGGGATCTCAAACCCGACAACATCCTTCTGAATGAGGATCACGTCGCCAAGATCGCGGACTTCGGTCTGGCTCGTGCCGAGCGAAGGAGCGGCGACAAGCTCACACAGACGGGCATCATCCTCGGAACCCCCGGCTACCTCGCCCCCGAGGTCATTCGAGGAGGAGCGGTCACGGCCTCGGGAGATCTCTTCGCATTGGGCGTCCTGATCCACGAGATGCTGATGGGGCACCTTCCGATCACCGGAGACAACGATCGAGAGCTTCTCATTCGCTACAGCAGGGAGGACATTCCCCGCCTCTCTGAGGCGGGACAGGACGTTCCGGCGATCCTCGACACGCTTGTGGCCCAGTTGGTCGCGAGAAATCCCGAGGGTCGGCCCAAGGACGCGATGAAGGTCGTGCGGGCGCTCCGAGAGGTCGAAGCCAGACTGACGGGGCTCCGACCGAGGACGGACGACAAAACGGCCCAGAAACCCTCCCCGTCGTCAGAAGCTGGGCATCGCCCCCGCGCGAAGGCTGGATCGGCCATCGAGAGCTCGAGGACTCAGCGCCAGGATGGCCCGGCTGGGCTCGAAGTCTCGACCCGACAGACACCGCTCGGCCGACTCGTCGTCTTCCTCGTGCTCATCGCCGCGCTGACCGGGGTTCTCTTCGGGATCTGCTTCTGGTTCAGGGCCGGACAGGGCCCCAAAATCGAATCACGGGTCATCGATGACCCAACGATCGTGATGGGACTCTCCGCAGCCAGAATCCAGTGGTCCTCGGCCCGCGACAGCAGGACTCGTCTCTGGATCTGGGCCGACGGCTTCAACGAGCACGAGGGGAGGATCCATTCGTTTCCCACTGCTACGGCCGAAATCCCCTGTCGAGAACACTCGCTGCTCGTTCGCCAGCTCACTCCCAGGCAGAGACACTTCTTCCGGATCGTCTTCGACGACGACACGCGGAGCAAGAGAATCTACAGTCTTCCGGAAAGCGCCTCGCCAGAGAGTCTGGCCTGTTCGTTCACCTATCGATTCATCGATCCGGAGAGTCTCTCTGCCCAGTGGAACAACGTCTCTTCGCTCACGGCTGGGTTCTGGCTCAAGCCCGATGGAGGTTCCCCGATCGTCACCTGGGACACGAGTAGCGGCCCCCACTTGTGTCGGATGAAAATCAAGGTGCCTCGCCAGAACATCCTTTACCAGACCGGCGTCTGCTTCCGGGAACTCGACGAGGAAGACGTGATTCGCGGACCCGCGCTGCCAGGCTGCGCGAAGGTGCGGTCGATCTTCCTGGACAAGACGTCCGATCCGAGCTTCCAACCTCTCGGGGAACTGACCAAGAAGATGCTCAGAATCCCCTACTCCCGCTTTCCCTCCCTGGCGAGACACCAATTTCGTCCGGGTCCGAAATTGGCCGAGAGGCTGAATCCCGGTCAGAAACAGATCATCCGCGGCGACCTCATGAGGTGCGTTTCCGAGTGGTTCAAGCAACACATCGACATCGATCTGGAACTGCTCCGATCGGCTGCGCCCCTCTGGCTGACCGACACAGCGGCGCCGCCGATCGAGAAAGCAAGGGTCTATGAGACCCTGGCCCGGCTCAACGAGATTGACGGCGCGAGCGAGATGATGCTCGGAGAACCTCTCATCGACATCGAATCGTGGTGCAAGCGGCTGGTCTCGACCGAATACGGCCCCCCCATCCCCACGGATGGATTTCGACCTCTTGCGAACCTCACCCCCCCTGCCGCCCGTGCGGTCGTGAAGAACCACTATCTGTCCCTCTTCAGTGACACACTGAGCCTCGACAAAGGAGGAGTCATGGATGCGCTCCTCGAGCGGACAGGCACGTTCAGTGACGTCCGGAAGGCCCACACCGAGCTGATGGTGCAGGACTCGAACGATCCCGAACACAAGAAGGGAGTCTGGTATGCGCTGGGGGACATCCCTCCTTCTCTTCCTGTATCCAGAGGCTTGGAAATCTTCCTCCGTACGGCAAACCTCGAGCCGAATGTCCGTCTCTGGCTGCGCATCGGCGAGCGTCGTCTGAGTCTAAGCCAGACGCTCACGGCCTGCAGGCCCTCCGTGACGATCACGACGAACCCAAGCAAAAGCGCGATCGAGCACAGCTCCTCGACGCTTTGCATGCGGGTCGGGCCATACTTTCTGGCCGACTCGGACAGGAGAATCTCGGCAAAAATCGATGTCTTCGACGTGACGGAACACGAGAAGGACGTGGCCACGCACGGAGTCTGGCTACTGGACCTGGTGATCCGACCTGTCGAGGATAGTCGATCCCGATAGGTCGCCCCGCCATCAGGGGTCGACCACACACCATTTCCGATGTTTTGAGGGCGAGGGTGTCTTGACGCCACGACACGGTGACCTTATCCTTATAAAAGCAGCGATCAAATAAATGCACCGATCAAATCCGGAGTGCAAAGACCAAAGCGACCGGAACGAGCTGTCGGGAAAGCCGACGTGTTTTTGGGATGACCATGCACGACAACCTCCACGGATCCAAGTGTCCTTTCCGGCTCCTTCCACGCGCCGTCCTCGGTTCCGATGTGAACATGTCGCCCACCGATCTGGCTTCCGCAGAGCCCACCACGCCAACAGACTCTCCGCAAGGTGACGGCTCGAACGCTCGATCGGATGACCGGGACAGCGTCAGCCGACAGGTCGAGATGCTCGTTTCCGAGATGGGAGCCATCGAGCTTGGAGCCCTCTACGGCACAGTGGGAATGCTCTTTGACAAAGATGTGCATCTGGATGTGGCCCTCACCTTGAGCAATCTGGTGAGAGAGAAGGCCATCGACATCGAGGGCAGAGTAGCCGACAAGCCCAAGGGCGGGCCCCTGGTCGGCATCGTCAAGACGACCGACCGCCAAGAGAGCTTCGACTCCTCCGAGTCCCGGAACCGATTGCTCTGCTGACATTTTCAGGCTCTCACCGCGGACGCACGAGCCACACGAGCGTGGCCCCCCATCCGCCGCCTTCGAGAGGCGCGAGTTCGAACCGCTGAACGTCCCGACGCCTCGAGAGAACCGCATGGACGGTTCGCCGAAGAGCGCCCGTCCCCTTTCCATGGATGATCCGGACGAGGAAGATGCGCTCTGAAAGGCAGACATCCAGATAATCGGATATCAGATTCTTGACTTCATGCGGCTGGAACGTATGGAGATCAAGCACTCCGTCGATGGGCAGAGCCACTGGCTCGTCTGTGTCCGAGTCCTCGCCCCCTTCCTCGGGGCTGTCGTCGGCCTTCTCTTGGGCCTTGTGTTCGGGCCCGCCTTCTATTGCACGCCTCTGGTGATTCCGAGAGAGGCCTTATACTCCTCCACTCGGCTCGTCCAGAGCTCCATCGCAATACGCTGTTTGATGATGAGCCGTCTCGCCGGAGCCGGGGCAGCCTTCAGGTCAGCAAAATCGGACGGGCGCTTCTTCGATGCCTGCTCCGCCTCCTTGTCCGAGATCTTACCGACATCGTAGGCCTCATCGCGAGCGATTGCATCGGCCAGAGAGACCGTTCGATCCGCGTCGTTCGCTCCCGCGGCGACCGTCTTTGCGTACCCCTTCTTCAGCGCCATTTCCGCCGCTACCTTGAGAACGATGGCTCGATCGATCTGCTCGCCGTTGCTGCCCGGTGTCAGTCTGCCGCGGGAACTGATGACCTTGAGGAGAGCATTGAACTCACCCACGGTGAGAAACGGCTTGCCGGTCTTGGTCTTGGCCAGTACGACCCCCGGGTCTCCAGGAAGGCCCGAGGTTCCGGTCTCGGGCACCTTTCCCTCCAGAATGTCTGGCCCTGTGGCCACTGAAGCGCTCCGTTGCATCGCCAGGCCGGCCTGCGCCGCGGGCGGAGGAGCGTCCAATTCCGAACCCTTGAGCTTCGAGATGCGAAGCCGCTCCGCGGCCGCTGCCAGTTCCGGCTTGATCTCGCTGGACGCCGAGCTCGTCCGGGGCGCCTCTTGCGCAGCCTGCGAGGGAGTCACCGAAGCTGCGGGAGCGACTGTCGTCGGAGCTTCCACGGGCAGAGGAACCACAGCAGAGGGGGCAACGGGCTGCGGTAAACCCACGGGTGCCGTCGGGGCTGAGTTGAACGAAGCCACGGAGGACGGCGGTGGCAGCGAGGCTGCCGTACCATTGGGACTCGTCAAAGAGGCGGTCGACCCGCCGGCGGCGGTGGAAATCACGATCTGGGATGGCTTTCCATCGAGCCCCCTGGTCACGGTGAAGGGCAATCCCTCGAGGACCTTTGAAAGAGCCACGTCCAAATCGCGCAGCCCGAATTTGGTGTGAAGCGTCAGGAGTCCCGCCTTGAAGTTCGAGGCCTCATCGATCTTGACCGGAATACCGGTCTTGGCTTCAAACGCCTTCAAGAACTCACGTACGGTGACCGACCGCGCCGAAACGCCCAGCCGACCGCGCCTGTAGTCCAGTTCCAGGTGCCCGGTCAGGGCGCACGCAACGTTCACCAAAACAAAACAGACCAGGATGAAGGCTGTGACAGATCGAACCATGCCTCGTATACCTCCCACTCATCAGAGCCGCCCAACACTCTCCGGTCCGTGACCGAGTGGCAGCAGAGTGACACAGGACCACGGGTCGAGTCAACAACCGCCTGCGCTGGGGGCCCAGGCGGGCGGGCGGCAGAAGAGACCGATTGCGGCGTCCGGTGGCCGGTGGTACCTTGGTCGGGCAGAAAAGAAAGAAGAGCCGTTCGCACAAGGGCGGCCCCTGCTTGGAGGACGACTATGTCACGGGGCGAGAGACGAAGACCGTCACTTCTCGACGTGTCCCCGGAAAAGGCCGTCATCTGGCTTCTCTTCGCGGGCGTCGTCTACGGGCTCAGGAGCTTCTTCTCCACGATCTTCCTGACATACATGATGACGTACGTAGCTGTCCGGGTGGTGAATGCTCTGACCCATCCGCGACCGGACGGGGAAACATCCTGGACAAGGAAGCCCGTTGTGGTCACGGCCTACGCGGCCGCCCTCGTGCTCACCTACATGACGACCCAAGCGCTGGTTCCAAGAACCATTGACCAAGGCAAATGGCTCCTCGCACAGTTCTCCACTCTCGACCCCGAGAAAATCCGTGAGGATCTCCTCGCCAAGACGCTGGGGCGTTGGGAGTTCTCACGGTACAAGGACTCCGACCGGTACACCAAAGAGCTCCAAGAATTCATCAGGGACAAGTACAACTCGCTGACCTTTCAGGAAGCGGTCCAGATGGCTCGCGAGATACGCCGGGTGTTCGAAGAGGAATCGTCAGAGAAGGCGGGCCTGCGCATCCTGGAGAAGCTCAGACGATCCGGGGAATTCGATGAACTCTACCGACAGCATCTCCGCACCCACTGGGCCGAGAAAGAGCTTCTGGCCGCGCCCGACCTCCAGAAGCGACTCACAGAGGAATACGACGCCTCGTTTCGACTGATCAACGGCGACGAGACCTATCAGAAGGAGAAGGACCAGCCTTCGTACGGTGAAAAGCGTCGGCAGGTCAATCTCGCACGGATGACAACCCAGCTCTTCACGACCGGCCAACACAGGGACACGGCCGAGACGGAGATCTCGATGAAGCGCGGACACGAGGTGTTCGTCGCGCTGACTGACAAGGCCAAGGAGGAGGCCTTCCAGGGGTTCTACCGGACCGAGGTTCCCAAGAGGTTCCGGGGATTCCATTACTCCTACGACAAGTTTCGGATCCTCGAATCCGTCACGAACGAAGCCGACTTCCGTCTGAAGCTCAAGGACGAGTCTTCTGACGAGAAGATTGTTGCGGAGAAGTTCCAGAGGTGGATGGAGGTGCGCCTGTCCAAGGAGCATCCCTTGAGTAATCTGTTAGGAGACACCTCCCAGCTGCTCCGGTCGTCGTTGCCGCACATCACCCGATGGCTCACGGCGATCATCAACAGCGCGCTGGATTTCGGGCTCAACGCTCTCCTCTCGCTCGCGCTTTCGTTCATGATCGTCTGGGAAATTCCCAAACTCACCCGGGCGCTGGGATCGGTGAAAGGAACGCGGTCGGAAGCCATTCTGGAGGAGATCGCCCCGGAGATCGAGAGACTCGGCACGGTTGTGGGCGTGGCCTTCGTCGCCCAGTTCGTCATCGCTGTCATCAACGCGGTGCTCGCGTTCCTCGCTCTATGGTTCCTGGGGTTCCATTCGCCGGTCTTTCTGAGCCTGTTCGTTCTCATGTGCTGCCTGGTCCCGTACGTCGGGGTACTCATCGCGGCGCTTCCCATCCTGCTCGTGGCGCTCCAGGAGGGAGGAGTCCAGCTCGGCTTCCAGACGGCGCTCTCTCTGTTCGTCATCCACGAACTCGAGGCCTGGATCTGGAGTCCCAGGATCCTGGGAGAGTTCCTCCGGATGAGCCCTCTCACGATCATTCTCATTTTGTTCGTCGCCGAACCGCTCTTCGGTCTCTGGGGACTCCTCCTGGGAGTTCCGGTGGCGGTCTTCCTCATCAACGACGTCTTTCTCAAACCTCTGCCGATCGAGGAGGACGCCGATGGCTCCTCGAAGAACACCGGTATCGGTGGCTAAACCCCAAAAAGGGCCGGTATCGGATCTCTCGGATCCATCCGGACCCCTCATCTTCATTGAGATTGAGTTTTCCCGCTCTTCTTGAGCATGCGATCCATGAGCTTCTGGCCGCCCGGGCTGTTGAACATCTTCTGCATCTTTTCGTCCACCCCCATCTTGTCAAAAAGCTCCTTCCGTTTCTCCGGGTCCATCAGGTCCTTGAGCTTTTCCTTGTCGTGCTGATCGGGAGTGGAGTTCTTGTCTCCGAGCATTTCCTGGAACTTCTTGGCGTATTTCTCCGTTTCTTGGTCCGTGAGCTGGTCGTTCTCCGATTTCTCGATGATCTCGCTCACGATACCAGCGATTTGCTTGGCCACTTCGGAGTTCTTGAGGACCTCCTGGAACTTCTTCTTGTACTCCCCTTTGAGTCGGATGGCCGCCTTGGCATTCTCGAAGGTTTTGCGGGCGGCGTCCGGACGTTTTGACTTGTCATAGGCCAACGCCAACCGGAAGTGGCAATCGGCCCAGTCTGGCTGCAGCTCGAGCGCCTTCTCGTAAGATTCGATCTCCTTGTCCTTCAGGTCGAGCAGACCGTAGATCTGAGCCAGGTCAAAATAGGTCTTCGAGTTGGTGTCTTTTTTGAGGCTATTCTCCAGGCACTCACGAGCTTTGACCCGATCGTTCTCCTTGTCGTCATCCCGGTAGAGACGGGCGGATCCGAGGTAATAAAGCGACTTTGCCGTCTGGTAGTTTCCCGCCACAGCGACCTCCAGGCACTTGATCGCCTGGGTGAACTTCTCCTCGTAGATGGGCTGGCTCTGATCGAGGAGGATCCTGGCTTGCTTGTAGAGGTCTTCTCCTTCCTCGAACTTCTTTTTGGCGGTCGCAAGGTCCGGAACGTCCACCTTGACGGGCGCCGCGGAAGCCGCCACACCACTGGCTGGCGCATTCGGCTGCAATTGAGCCTGACGCGCATTGTTCAGCAGTATTGAGACCCGAGTTCGGAACCGCTCGGCCTTTGGGTCCTCGGGTGCATGCTTGCAGACGATCTTGATGCATCGGAGCGACCGCGCGTAGTCCCCGATCTTGGCGAAAGCGAGGGCAAGCCCCTTGTAGACCTTGAGCTTCGACGCCTTCGACAGGTCCACGTTCTTGAGCTTCAGAAGGCGCTTCCACGAATCGATGGCCTCTCTATAGCGCTTGTCGAGATAGCAGATCGCCCCGAGTTTGTAGAGATCCCTCACGTTGTTGGGATTCTGAACCAGCGAAGCTTTGAGCTGATCGATCTCCGCGGTGGAGGCCCACACCGCTTTGGACCCCCAACAAGACCCCAAACAACACATGACAAGAACGAGGATGACAATCGGTCTCCCAACATTCATCGCGGACCTCGTCGTGGGTTGGGCCTCGGAGTCGGCCACAAGGTCTGGATCTCCCGGGGCTCGTGACAGAATCGTTTCGACCGGCCAATCCATCAAACGGCCCGAGCGCCACCTACATATTCTACGTATGAGACGACGGTTTCGTTCCCTAAGACAGATTGCCGAGCGGTCAGGTTCCATTCTATCATCAGACCGTTCATCGCTTCAGTTTCCGACCAGTCAGTTTCCGACCAGAAGCCAGACCCACCAGCACACGAGCAACGAGAGACCGGAGACCGTGAATGCCGTGACGAATCGCATGACCGATCCTTCCCCGGACAAAAGCCTGACAGAGACGGACGCGTCCCCCACAACGGAGGACGATTGCCGGGCAAGGAGGTTCACTCACGCCGTGGAATTGGCGATCGACATGACAGGACTGCGACCGACGGACCGTTTTTATCCCTTCCCAGCCCCCCCGCCACTGAGGCCGGCTGCGACGGGCGCTAAGCCTCTCCCTTTGCCATGAAATCAAGAGAACTCGAGAGGATCGGCGAGGGGATCGGCAACACGCCCCTTCGAGAAGTCCCGACCATGGCCCGACTCCTGGGCGTCCCGCGGCTCTTCCTCAAGCTCGAATCGTCCAACCCGTCCGGGGTCCAGAAGGACCGAGCGGCCCTGGCCATCGTGAGAGACGCCATGGTTCGGCGATGGCCTGGGCTGACGCTTGGTTCCTGCGGGAATCTGGGAGTGGCGGTGGCGAGGCTGGCCAGGCGGGTCGGGTTCGAGACGACCGTCTTCGTGCCGTCTCGCTACAGATCCGCGCGGATCGACGAAATCGAGCAGTGCGGAGCCAAGATCATCAGGCCCCACGGCGGCTATGAGGACGCTGTCCTCGAGAGTTCACGCTATGCCAGGGAAACGGGTCTATACGACGCGAACCCCATAGGTCCTGGAGGAGACGCGTCGATGGAGGCGTACGAGAGGATCGCCGGTGAGATCAAGGAAGAGCTGGGAGAGTGGCCAGACTCGATCTGGGTCTCGGTCGGCAACGGAACCACCCTCGCTGGAATCGGACGGGGTGTTCTAAAACAGAGCCAGGGCCGACACAAGCGACCTCGCCTATCCGGAGCCGGAAGCGTGGGAAACACGGCAGCGGTCCGATCGTTCCTGGACGGGGCGGTGGTCGAGCTCGACCCGGGACAAATTCGCGAACGCCCTGAGAACGAACCGCTTCTGAACTGGCGGAGTTATCACGCCAAGGAGGCTCTGGAGGTCGTTCAAGCCACGGAGGGAACCGGTCACGAGGTCTCGGATATCGAGCTCGTGGAGATGGCCCAACTCCTCGCGGCCCGGGAGAGGATCCGGGCGCTGCCCGCGGCGTGTGCGGCCATGGTTGGTCTTTGTCGGGCGATCGAAGACGGTCGGGATCGTCCCGGAACCCACGTTGTTGTCCTGACCGGATGACTCTCGCCTCCGCGTTGGGCTAAACCGGAAGCCTTCGACTGCCGACGATCCTTCATGTCAAAGATGCATTCTCTCGGGTTCTGTCCCTACTTGCATCCATAACAGACGCAGCAACCGGTCGAAGGAGAGGGCGCACCATGAGTTGCAGGCCGACGTTCGCCCCAGTCGGTGGCCCAGGGGCCAAAGGGCTCTTCTGCGCACCCACAGCAACGGGTCGTGGCACGGTTCGACAGGCAGATGACGACCGCAGGGCGAATCCCCTTCTGGGAAGCCTCGTCCTTGCTCTCTCCCTGGTTCTCTCGGGCCCGGTCCACGGCGCCGCCGAATGGCAAGGAGTCCTCGATTCTCCCCTTCCCAACACATTCCGTCGCTGGGAAAGCGCCTACCTCATGGACCAGGGATCGCCAGAGTCCAAAGTCCTGGGATCGGTCCAGCGAGGGACTCGAGTGATCGTCCAGACCGACCGTTCGAACGACCAGTACTACTTCGTCAGGCTGGAGTCCGCGCCTGGCGGTCAGACGAGCGGCTACCTGTGGCGCGACTTCGTCCGACCTCTGCAGTCCGTCCCCTCCGTTCCTCCGGCAACGGTCCCAAGCCCGTCCGAGAAGACGGTGAGCGAAAGTGCACAAGCCGCGACCTCCCTGGCAAAAGCTTCTCCCGGACCCGGAGCTCAGCGGGCCTCGTCCGGGATGAAAGTCGACACCGAGAAGAAGTTGACGATTGAGCGGCCAGCGGGCAACACGAGCGGCATAGGAAAGGCCAAGACTCAGCCGCGCGAACAGAGCCGGACGCGTCCGGCTCCCATCTCGGCAAGCGAAGATCGGGAGTCGGATGACGATTCGGAGACGGTTCTCGCATCGAAGACGGCCGGAGAGTCTTCGAAGCGATCATCCGAAAGACCCGGGCAGTCCAGCACGCGGAGATCCAACGAAAAGAAGGCCACCTCGCAGTCCATGGTGCTCGCGAAGGCGAAGCGAAACGGCGTCCGGTCGTCCGACAAGGACGAGTTTTCGGAGTCTTCGGAGTCCTCGAGATCCACGGAACGCGACAGAACGGCGAACGCTCGCAAAGAGCGAGACTCCGATAGCTCCGATGATCAAGGGGGCCGTTTGGACGGAGCCACGATGTCGGCCGCCACGATCGCCGGCGGAGAGCCCATACTGAAGGCTCGGGAGAGGTTGGCAAAGATGCGTCGACTTCGGTCCCGTCCCTCCCCTTCATCCGATCCGGATTCCGACACCAAGGCCGCCGATGGTCGGCTCACCGAGAATCCGAAGTTGAGGTTCTCCCCCAAGGAGGAGTGCCCCGACGTCGACATCGATCCGGAGGCCTGTCTTCGTGAGATCCGGTCGGCCAGACAGAAGGTCGAGAAGGCGCTGGATTCCATTCCTCACGAAAGCTTGACCCCGGAGTCCGCATCGAACGTGGACCAACTCGTGGCCAAACTCAACGAGCTGACGACCTGCGAGCGGGAGCTGAGCCAGAAGATCGCGCAAAACGCGGAGAGGATCGAACAGGTCGGGCAAAAGGTCGACGGGCTCGAAACAAAACTCTCCGACAGACTTACCGCTCTTGAAGCCAGGGTCGGTGACTCGGGAGACTCTGAGAAGAAGTCCCAAGAAGCCACGGAAGTGGAGTACCGGCTCAAGAAGAAGCTGCAAGCCAGTTCCGATCGGACCGACGAGAAGATGAACGATCTGGAGAGCAGGCTCGACAAGAAGATCGCTCAACTCCAGACCAAGGTGGACAGCATGCAAACGGGGCTCAAGTCGGACGGCTCGGTCTCACCGAGACCCGAAACAGCCGAGCCTGCGCCGCTGTTCAAGTCCAGGGTCCAAGCGTCCCTCAACAAACTGAAAAAGACCAAGAGGGCCTCTTCTCTCAGGGATTACACCAGGCTCGCGAGCAAGGGAGAAGACGAGACGCCGGCCACCAAGAGCGACCGCTCAGAGGAGACGGCTGTGGAGCCGGTATCTGACGACGAAGCGCGAGCCGCATCTCGAGGTGCTACGATCATCGCCCAGGAAGTCAAGAAGCTCTGCAAACAGAAAAAGGGCTCTGACTCGAGAGGTTCGGCCACCGACGTGCGGCAGGGGGCCATCGTCGCCGGAGAGGAAGAAAACGTCGCGACCGAGGAACCAAGCGGTTCCGAGACACACAAGCCGACGGTCAAGAGCGACGAGGGTGATGCGTCCGCTCTTCCGAACGCCCGAAAGCGCCGTATGAACGTCATCGAAGTCGAACGACTGATGAACGCCCGGCTCGACTGAGAGACTGGTGGCGGTCCTGGTCGCGTCGGTCGTCCTGATCGTCTGTCAGCGGATGATGCGCCCGAAGTGAGAGTTCGACGAGGATTTCGTCCGCGCGGAATCAGCCCCGCTCCACGCGGACCCCCGTCACATCCCTCGGCGATACCGCCCGCCGACTTCGTAGAGCGCCTGGGTGATCTGCCCCAGACTGCAGCATCGTGCGGTCTGCAAGAGCTCGGCGAAGATGTTGCCACCTCCGGAGGCCACGGTCTTGAGCCGCTCCAGAGCTGCGGGTGCCTCGCCGGCATGCCGATTCTTGAAGGCGATCAAGCTCTCGTGCTGGGCCTTCTTCTCTTCCGGAGTGGCACGGGCCAGCTCCTTGTTCTTGGAGATGAACTCCTTCGGATCGAGATTCGGGTTGACGAAAGTGTTGACCCCTACGATCGGAAGTTCACCGGTGTGCTTCCCCATCTCGTAGAGCATCGACTCTTCCTGGATCTTGCCACGCTGGTAACCCGTTTCCATGGCCCCCAGGACTCCGCCTCGCAGGCTCAGACGGTCGAACTCGGCCAGCACAGCCTCTTCCACAAGATCGGTGAGGAGCTCCATAATGTAAGAACCCTGGGCCAGGTTCTCGCTCTTGGCCAACCCCATCTCCTTCGAGATGATGAGCTGGATCGCCATGGCCCGGCGGACCGACTCTTCGGTCGGCGTGGTCACGGCCTCGTCGTAGGAGTTGGTGTGCAGCGAATTGCAGTGGTCGAGATGGGCCATCAGGGCCTGCAACGTCGTCCGGATGTCGTTGAAGTCCATCTCTTGCGCGTGGAGCGATCGTCCGGACGTCTGGATGTGGTACTTGAGCTTCTGGCTCCGCTCGTTGCCGCCGTATTTTTCCTTCATAACGATGGCCCAAATCCTGCGAGCCACGCGCCCGATGACCGAGTATTCCGCGTCCAGACCGTTGGAGAAGAAGAACGAAAGGTTGGACGCGAACGAGTCCAGCGGCATCCCTCGGCTCAGATAGTACTCCACGTACGAGAAGCCGTTCGCCAAAGTGAAGGCGAGCTGGCTGATGGGGTTTGCCCCGGCCTCGGCTATGTGGTATCCCGAGATACTGACGGAATAGTAGTTGCGCACCCCGTGTTTGATGAAGAACTCCTGGACATCGCCCATCATCCTCAAGGCGAAATCGATCGAGAAGATGCAGGTATTCTGTCCCTGGTCCTCCTTGAAGATGTCGGCCTGCACCGTGCCACGAACCGTCTTGAGAGTGTGAACCTCGATCATCCGCGCCTCCTCGGCCGTGGGGGCGCGCGATTTCTCCGTCCGGAATTTTGCGAGCTGCTGCTCGATGGCGACGTTGAAAAAGAGGGCCAGAATGATCGGGGCGGGGCCGTTGATCGTCATGGAGACGCTCGTCATCGGATCGCACAGGTCAAAGCCGGCAAACAGCTTGCGCATGTCGTCCATCGTGGCGATGCTCACGCCGCTCTCTCCGATCTTGCCGAAGATGTCGGGTCTCAAGTCCGGGTCCTCGCCATAGAGAGAGGGGCTGTCGAAAGCCACGGACAGACGCTTGGCGCAATCGTTGCGGGAAAGGTAATGAAACCGTCGATTTGTCCGTTCCGGCCCACCCTCGCCAGCAAACTGCCGCTTGGGGTCCTCGTCCACACGTTTGAGCGGGAACACGCCAGCGGTGAACGGATACTCTCCCGGGACGTTCTCCAGACACAGGTATCGGAGACGCTCTCCCGGATCCTCGTAGCGTGGCACCACGACCTTGGGCATGCGGGTGCCCGCAAGCGTCTGATGGATCAGGTCGAGCTTGATCTCTTTGTCCCTCACGTTGAAGACGAGATGATCTCCCGAATAAGCCTGCACAAGGGAATCCCAGCCATCCAGATGCCGTTTTGACTCGGGCAAGAGCCGCTGAGAGCAGAAGTTCCTCAGATCCCGGAGCTCCAGGAGAGCTCCATCTTCTTGCCCACACTCCTCCAGAGCCTGGATGGCGCCCTCTATCTGGCCGATCCTGCGGGCCACGGCCACCTGGTCTTCGACCTTTTTTCGGTAGCCCCGCACGGTCTGGGCAATCTCACCGAGATACTTGTCCCTATCACGCGGGATGATCGTGAAGTCCGTGCGATCGGACCGATCGGCAAGACCCGGGACACTCGGGTCGAGGGTGACACCGCACTTTTCGGACAACCTCCGCATCAGAATCGAATAGAGGGAGTTCACCCCGCTTTCGTTGAAGCGGCTGGCGATGGTTCCCACGACAGGTAGTTCCTCGTCACGGACGTCATGCCCGAGCGCCCGGTTTCGTCGAAATTGGGTCCTCACGTCCCGGATGGCATCCTCCGTGCCCTTGCGGTCGAACTTATTGATCGCCACGATGTCGGCGAAGTCGAGCATGTCGATCTTCTCGAGCTGCATCGATGCTCCGAAATCGCTCGTCATGACGTAGACCGGAAGATCGCAGACCTCGGTGATCTCGACGTCTCCCTGTCCGATTCCGCTGGTCTCCACGATGATCAGATCGAAGCCGGCGGCCTGACAGACCAGGACCGCGTCTCGAGTCGCGTGGGAGAGTTCCGACTTTGCCTGACGGGTCGCGAGCGACCGCATATAGACACGAGGCGAAGAGAGGCTGTTCATCCGAATGCGATCGCCCAGGAGCGCTCCACCGGATTTGCGCCGCGAGGGATCGACCGAGATAACGGCGACCGTTCGGCCTGGACAGCGATCAACGATTCTCAGAACCAACTCGTCCGTGAGCGACGATTTTCCCGCCCCACCGGTCCCGGTGATTCCGATGATCGGAGCCGGCTGCGCGTGGCGAAGAGCTACGAGCCGCTCGCGGAGCTTCTCCTTGGCCTCCCCTTCCGGAAGCAGCTCGGCGTGCGTGATGAGCCGGGCGATCGAGCCCCGATCCTGTCTCGAAAGCCCCTCGAAGTTCGCTTCCGTGAGTCGGTCGGTCGAGAAATCGGCCTTGGAAAGCATGTCGCGAACGATGCCATCCACCCCCATCAGCCGTCCATCCTCCGTTGAGTAGATGCGGGTAACGCCGTGGGACTCGATCTCCCGGATCTCCGTGGGCAGAATGACTCCGCCGCCGCCCCCAAAGACTTTGGTGTGGGAAGAGCCTCGTTCCCTGAGCAGATCGACCAGGTACCGGAAGAACAGGACGTGGCCACCCTGGTAGCTGGAAACCGCGATCCCCTGTGCATCCTCGCAAATCGCCGCGTCCACGATCTCCAAGACCGATCGGTTGTGGCCGAGATGGATCACCTCTGCGCCCTGCTGAACCAACAGTCTTCGGATGATGTTGATCGACACGTCGTGACCGTCGAACAGCGACGTCGCGGTGACGAACCGTACCGGATTCTTCAGTGGGACCGAGTTCTTCAATGGGTGAGACTCATTTTTCATATTATGCGAAAGCCTCTCGTCCGAAATCGTGATCCGGGGTAGGCATTGTCAGGGCTCGCCAGGGGCATACTCGCGGGCCTTCTCCTTGCCGGACAAGACACGGAGAGCACCCAGAGCGAGGGCGGCCAGTTCGTTCTCTCCGGGGTACACGGAGACTCCACAACCCACGGCAGCCACGAACTCCCGGATCCGGGTCACGAGCCGAATCGATCGCGCGAGGCCGCCCGTCAGAAGAATCCGGTCGACCGGTTCTCCAGAGAACGCGGGAAGCAGCGCGGTGATGTGTTTGGCGATCTGATACGCCATGGCCTCGAACACGGTCTTGGCCTCGGCGTCGCCAGCGTCGATACGCCGTTCGACCTCTCTCATGTCCGAGGTGCCAAGAAGGTCGATTAAGCCCCCACGCCCCTTGTTGAGCTTCTTTATCTCGGCTACGGTGTACCGTCCCGAAAAGCACAGATCGATGAGCTGACCGGGGGGAAGAGTCCCTGAACGCTGCGGAGTGAACGGCCCCTCGCCGTCGAGACCGTTGTTCACGTCGATGTAGTGCCCCTTCCTGTGAGCGCCGACCGTGATCCCCCCGCCCATGTGGCAGACGATGAGGTTGAGCCGCTCATAGAAAGTCTCGTTCTCTTGGGCGTAGCGACGGGCGGTGGCAATCTGGTTCAAGGCGTGGCTGATGACCTTTCTGCGGATGGTCTTGATACCGGTGATGCGGATGTGATCAGGAGCTTCGTCCACGACCACGGGGTCGACGATGAAGGCCGGCTTGCCGGACCCTTCGACCAGCTCGTGGGCGATCAATCCTCCCAGATTCGACGCATGATCACCTTGCGGCCCCTCGATGAGATCGTGCCGCATCCGCTCGTTGACGAGATAGGTGCCGTGCTTGATGGGGAACAAGAGCCCCCCCCTTCCGGAGGTGGCATCCAGATCGGCGGGCGAAAGCCCGTGCTCCTCGAGAGCCTTCAGGATCTTCTCCTTGCGGAACGGGTACTGCGCGATGATCTTCTTGCCTTCGAACGGCGCCAGCTCCTCCAGAGAGTGCATGATTTCCTTGGTGAAGACCTCGTTCTCACCCTCGTACACGCCGATCTTCGTCGACGTGGACCCGGGATTGACGGTCAGGACCCGGTAGCGGCGGAAGAAGGTGTCTTGGAGCGTATGATCCCACTGCCCGTGCCGGAGAAGCCGGACGACACACGACTTGACCGCAAGGCGAATATCCTCTGGGGTGCAATCCATCGCGATGTCGACGGCTCGGTTACCGATCCCGACGAGAACCGTGAACTTGCGGGCCGTGGGATAGCGCGTCGCGTACAGGTGATAGAGCAGGTTGCTCACATCGAGGTTGGGACAGATGATGACGCTCGTCACACCAGGCCAATCGTCGTCACCGGCCCGGTAGTAGGCGGCCGCCCGCTTGGAGAGCGCGACGCTCACCTTCACCTCGCCGACGATCCGAATCGATCGATACTGCGGTGAGCGAGCGATGGCCTCCGCCAACAGTCCGGGAACCCGCTTGGCGGCCTGCCGCACCAGGTCGGCAGAGGAACCCTCATCCGATCCACGATGAGAATACGAGACGATCGCCCCGTGGATCTCCGGAAGCAGATCCTCCGGAAAAAGATCCCTCGCGACCTCGCAGGTGCCCACGGTAACCTGAGCGAGAGTCTCGGAGGTCATCGACTCGTTCACTCCGACATCGCCGAACACGACGATGTTGTGCGGGAAGAGATCGGTGGAATGGGCGTCGGGAAGGATGAAGACCCCTGCCTCGAACTGCACATCCGATTCGCCCAAGACCCTGAGCATCGGCCGGAAGTACTCCCGCGGGGCATGCGTCGCGCCACCGACAACGATATCGGCGTGCCCGGTCTGAACCGCGTAGATCCCGAACCGGGCGGGCTCTGCCACACAGCTGCGGGACTCCTCGAGAGACTCATCGTGACCATCACGTTTTCGCCACTCGTGACACACGGGAGCCAGAGAATCGACCAGGTCTTGACGCTCGGAAATGTCGACAAACGCGCACTCTGACATCGAATACTCGACCCGGTCCTGGTCGAGCAACGGAAGCTCTTTCCGAATCAGTTCGCGGACCTTCGACTCGGGTGAGAGGAGTACGGGTCTTACGAAACGGGTGAGGTAACAGACCGCCTCGATGACCCTGGGATCATGCGCCTCGGTGAACACGACGGTCGGCCGAGCCTTCCTGAGGCCAAGAATCTGTTGATCGAGCGCTCGTTCGAGGTCGTACATTGTTGAAGTCCAGGGTTCGTCAAGAGATCAACGCCCACCGCGGGCCATCATCTCGGGGATTGGGCAGAAGAACGGCGCCATCGCCGGCAGAGCATGTGAGTGTATCAGGGTGGACACGGGGGCGTCAAAAGAAGTGTTGCAGGGTTGCAGGGGGGCTTGACCGACGGGAGGCAAATGGGTCGATCGGAAGAGCGGCGGGGCTGGAGTGAAACCGGAAGGCCAAGGTGCTGGTGCAACACCCTGGCCTATCTGTTCGGTGAAGGCAAGCGCGAGCGAGCGGCGCGTGAACAGGTCCAAAAGACTTCGGTGGAGGACGCCTACGCCTGCTTCCGGTGGCGACGCCACCAAACCACGACTCCCAGACTCATGACGCCGAGCGGAGTCAGACCGAGGATCACTTGGGCGCGCTGTAGATCCTTGGACGTAACAGCAAGCTTCGGAGGATCGTTCTTGATCCCGGACGAGAGCAGAGGTTCAGCCTCGGACAGCCACGCCACCGCGTTGACGACGAGGTCGAGATTCGAGTACCGGTCGACGAACTCGTTCGTCACGAAGGACGCATTGCCGATCACGATCATCTTCGCGCCGACCTGAGACTTTGCCCCCTTGGCGGGCGGTCTCAGGAAGACACCGGCGATGGCGACGGGTCCCGGAAGATCCTGTCCGGGCTGGTACTTCACGAAGAGCCCCCGATCGCTCTCCGCCCAGCTCGACTCGCCCCCCATCGTCTGTACGAGCGGCGCGAAGTAGACCTGCGAGTCGCATTGTTTGGCGAACGTCAAGCTCCTCGGACGGATGTAGAACGTGATCCCCAGGCTGTTCACGATCTTGTCGTGCGGCGGATAGGTGGACACGGCCGGACATCCCACATCCTGGCCGATGTGGTTGGCCAGATCAACAACCACATCGTTTCCGACCTGGAGTCCCCACGCGGAAAAGATGTCGTTGAACGCGGGGTTCACGCCCTCCCGTGCGGTGCTCACGCCCTCCCGTGCGGCGCTCGTCTCACCCGGCTGGCCACGCGACGCGGATTCCAGGAGGAAGAGAACGCTTCCTCCCCGGGCCTGAAACTCCACGAGTCTGGCCTTCTCATCCTTGGAGAACTCCCGTCGGGCGCCCCCGACGACGAGCACGTTGCAGTCAACGGGAACCTGATTGACAGTGGCAAGGATCACGGTGCTGACCGTGATGTTCTGCCGCTCGAGGGCCTCCTTGAGCTGGCTGTAGCCGCCGTCCTTCTTGTTTTCAGTGTCGTACTCCTGGTGGCCGGTCACGAAATAGGCCTTTTTCTGTCCGCCGGTGAGCTTGATGAGGGCCGCGGTGAGCCGATCCTCGGACAACGCCGACTCCTTGCAGTTGATCTCCTCGCGCCGACCAGGACGGTCGCCGACCTGAGACGTCCGCACAACCACCCGCCGTTCCGACCCGTCGATTCTGGGGCCGAACTGGGCTGCGTATCCGATCCTCTGCAACGGATCCACGATTTCCTGAGAGAGCAATCCGTGACCTTCGCGCTCGAACTCCTCCAGGAGATCCTTGACAGCATCCGGGGGCGGACCTGCATAGAGCGCGGTGATGGACACCTTGTCCTTGAGACGTCCCAGACAGGCCAAGGTCTGGGGTTTGAGCGTGTGGGTCTTGGCCTCGGTGAGATCGAGTCGACACTCATGGAGGTGGGCGAACACGTTCGCCTCGAACACCCCAATGACCGAAAGCGCCACGCCCACGACGACGGACAGACGCCAGGCCAGAGCCCGTGTTCCAAAGCCCGTGAGCTGCTGCCTGAGGTGGGCAGCGGCAGCGAGCGCCGCGGCCAACCCGGACAAGACCAGGAGCCAAACGGCAAGCGAGGTCCCTCCTCCATGCACGTACATCAGGCTGAGCCCGGCATAACAGAGGAATCCGCTGACCAGGAAAAGGACAGGGATCGCTCGGGTGATCGCGTCGAAGAAAAGCTTCACGGGAACAGACCTCCTTGTCGCACTCGTCTCCTCAAGAGTCGCACTCGTCTCTTTGTCGATCGCCTCGGGCTCGCTCGAGGGACCAGGTCGCAAATCCCCGGTTCTTAAGGGCGTCCCGGATCGGCCTCGCGACGCGAAAAACTCCGCGGATCGGCTCTAAGCCAGGGGACTGTCTTTCTCCATGGTAAAACCGGTCGTGGTCACGGAGATCCAGAAGACCGTGCCCAGAAGGAAATAGAGCACGTCAGACGTTTGGATGAGCCCGCGTTCGAAAGCCGCAAGCCTGTCCACGAACCCCACCTGGGAGACCAGGGCGCCGATCTCCTTGGAGAACTGGTTCGGCATCGATGACAAGAGGAAGCCGCCGAACAGGACGCCATACGATAACAAGGCAGCCACCAGGGGACTCCTGGTCAGCGACGAGGCATAAATACCAAGCGCTATGAAGAGATATCCCGACAACAGAATCCCCACGTAGCCGGTCAGGACGGGGCCCGGATCAGGAGCCCCCGACATCCGCATGATGAGGTAGAACTGGACCGTCAGCGCCACGACAAGAGTGTAGAACCCGGCGGCAGCCAGGAATTTGCCGGCCACGACCTGAAGCCGGGACACAGGACAGGTCAGAAGGAGCTCGAGCGTGCCCGACCTCCGCTCGTCGGCCAGGCTGCTCATCGTGATGATCGGAATGATGAACAAGAACAGGAAATTCATGATGCGGAACATGTCCCGCATCGAGGCTTCCTTGGAGTCCGCCAAATTCAGATAGAAGAAGACTCCGAACAAAAGCATCACCAGAGTGATCACCACGTACGCCCTCAGAGAGAAGAAGAGCGACTGAAGATCTCTGGCCGCGATGGAGAAGGTCTTTCTCACGCCGACACCTCCTGACGCAGAATCGAAAAGATCAACCGCTCGAGCCCGGGCGGTGAGGGGGTCACCGCGCTCAGGGGCCACCCTCGCTCGACCGCGACCTTCATGACGTCTCCGGTCACATCGTGGCCCTTGGACAGAGTGACGCAAGCTCCTGGGCCTCGTCCACCCGACAGGTCACTGACCGCTTTCACGCCCGGGAGAAGTGAAAGGAGGGCCGGAGCTTCCGGAACATTCCGGGTGAATCGGATCAGCAGATGCTCGGGCGGTTGGGCAGACTGGAGCTGCGACAGCGGCCCGTCGGCCGCGATCTTGCCGGCCACCATGACGATCACCCGGTCTGCCACGGCCTCGACCTCTGACAGGACATGGGTCGAGAACAGAATCGTGTGTTCGTGAGCCAACGAACGAATCAGCTCCTTTGTCCGGGCCGCCTGAACCGGATCGAGCCCAGAGGTCGGCTCGTCGAGGATGAGCACATCCGGATCGGCGATGAGCGCCTGCGCGATGCCGACGCGCTGTCTGAATCCGCGGGAGAGCTCCGAGAGAAGACGATGGTGCTCCCGTTCGAGTTGGCAGAGAGACAGCACTTCATCGACTCTCGAGTGGACGCGCTCGCCGGAGAGTCCGCGCATCCGGGCGACGAACCGGAGGTATTCCACGACCCGCATTTCGTCGTAAAGGGGCGGTAGCTCCGGAAGGTATCCGACCTTGGATTTCACGGCCAGCGGCTCCGCTGTGACATCGTGACCGGCGACCTTGACGCTCCCCGATGTCGGCGTCAAAAAACCGGTCAAAATCCGCATCGTGGTGGTTTTGCCGGCACCGTTCGGGCCCAGGAATCCCACGACCTCGCCCGGTCGGATCGAAAACGAGATCCCGTCCAGAACCGACCGGTCGCGGAAGCTCTTCTTCAAGTCACGGACCTCGATCATCGCGAGAGACCTCCTCAATGAACCAACAGGGGACACCTCTGTCCATCGGCTCTTGAAACGAGGAAGGTGAGGTTTTGGCGACAGTTTTTTTGATTATCGAGACTTTTTTGTATGGATTGCCCTAGGTCCGGTCGGCTCAAGCCACAGCTCAAGCCACAGCTCGACCCCTGAGCTTGCGGCCAATCCTGCCCAGTGATCCGTGCAACCCAGCCGAGTGACGAGTGTCCATCCTCGCGGCAAACAGAGAACCTCGGAAGGCATGGCCACTCCATAGGCGTGCCGCAGAAAGGCGAGCCGTGAGAAGTTGAACAGCCGGAGTTGGGCGTCGGTTCGACTCGCTGTCCGATCACGGCGAAATGCCCTGTTGTACGGACTCCCGCGTCGCATCATCAGGGGTTTGGCTCTTAAGGAGTCTGTCTTTGACTCCTAGACCACAATCCGACCCAATGGATCGAGCATGCCGAGGAACGACGCTCCGATGATCGAAGCCTTGACCCCCAATCGGGAGACCTCGAAGCGAGTGTGTTCCACCGCCCATTTCAGCCCTGTGTCTCGGAACGACTTGTGGGCTTCCATCACGAACTCGTCCCCCAGGCCGATCAATCCCCCTCCGATCATCAACACCTCGGGATTGAACAGGTTGACGATATTGGACAGGGCAATTCCCAGTATCTGCCCCGTCTCACGGATCAGAGACAGAGCCAGAGCATCGTTCTCCTTGGCGGCTTGAGACACAATGTGGGAGTCAATTCGCTCCAGGTCTCCACCCGCCAGGGTCCAAAGACGCGTATTTTTGTTCGCTTGCACCGCTTCCCGCGCCCTGCGAGCAAGTCCAGTCCCCGACGCGTACAGTTCGAGGCAACCGTAATTCCCACAGGTACAGCGAGGGCCGTCATATCGGATCGAATGGTGACCGATTTCGCAAGCCGAGTTCGAATGGCCTCGGAGAAGCCTTCCGTCGGCAATGAAACCGGACCCGACTCCGGTCCCCACGTAGACGTTGTAGAAGCTCCTGGTGGGTGCTGGAAGTCCGAAGAGATACTCTCCCACGGTCGCTGCCCGAACGTCGTTGTCCACGACCACGCGGATTCCAAGGAGTTCCGAGAGTCGCGGGCCAAGAGGGGCGTCGGTCCAACCGAGGTTGGGGGCGAACCGGACCACGCCGGTTTCCTGCTCGATCTGGCCGGCCGCGGCTACTCCGACGAAGTCGACGGACTGTTCGGACCCTCCGATCTCCTGGCACAGAGCCCTCACTCTTTCGGCGATCCGTGCGACGATCCCGTCGAAGCCACTCTTTGCATCGGTCGAAAACGTCTCCTGCGCGACCAACACACCCCCCCCCGTGACCGCGCCGATCGCAACCTTCGTTCCCCCAAGGTCCACACCCACGCGTACCTTTCCTTGAGTCATCGCTGGACCATCACTCCTCGTCTGAAAGCCCAATTCGGTCTGTTGTCGCGCGTCCCCACTCGTCGCTCACCTGCACGAGACCATCGGGAAGAACCCGAAAAGAACCGGCTCTCGCCGGATTCGCGGCCAAGTTCTCCCACGACCCCGTGACGACGGACATAGGACGCATCTCGAACTGGATGAAGTTCCGGGCGCCCCCCGTGGGATCGCGGCGGGTGGCCCGCACTTGAAGGGGAAGAGAGCCGTCGGCTCCGAACTCAACAGTCCGCTCCTGGCCTGGGACAGGAGTCGATCCTCGGATCGAGATCCGGTTTTCGACCGTGGAGATCTCCTCGTCAACCATTTCAGCCGCGGGCCACGTTCCCCGGACGACCGGACCGAACGGCCCCGCCTCGAGCGTCACATCCCCGCTTCGGCCGTCGGGTGCCGTGACCGTGATGAGCACCGTGCCGGCGAGAGTCCCCGGAGGAATCCACCGCAGGGGATCGCTCCCCGATACAGTGAGAAGGAGCGACCATTTTCCTCTGTCTCCGAGGGGCTGGCTGGGCGGCGTCCACGACACGGAGAGTCGCCCGGTCACGATCTCTGTCACCGGACGGGGTCCGCCGGTCTCACAGATCGGGTTTTCCGGGAATGCCACGCCACACCCCGATATCACGAAACCCCAGGAACCACCTCGAGCGCCGATGACGAACTTCCGGCTTCTGTCCTGGGGTCCAGGCTCAGTCACGGCCAGAGTTCCGCGGACGCCACCGATCTCGATCGGGTGGACGCCAGGCTCATGCGGCATCGCGAGGTTCGGAAGTGTGCTCAGGGCGAGGCTCGTGTTCCCCAGGAATTGATCGAGAAGGCCAAGTATGGTCCTCTGGGCAGCCGGGCCGATCGGGCCTCGCGCCGTGAGCGCGCAGGCGGCCAGAATCCACGGACCGGCTCCGCCACGGACCCCTTGAAGCACCTCGGAGATGGCCGGGACATCGGCGGACGGACGCGGGGGCCGGGCAACGGACCCCGACCGAGCCTCGAAAGAGGCCGTAGAAGGACGGGCAACGACAAACCACAGGACAAGCGCTCCCGCCACGGCCGCCGAGATCCGGAGCGCGGCTCGAAACGCTTCCCGTCCGACTGGCAGAACCAGAGTGCCCACCCTCCGACATCCCCGCGGTCTCTCTCGTACCGCGGCAGCTCCGTGCCCCGTTCCCCGAAGAGTTCACGCCATGGGCAGAACCGGGCGAGGCGAGGATTGTCTTCGCTTTTTCCATACATCGGCCGATTCTTCGATTTCTTGCAGCGTTTCCTGCTTCGTGATAGGATGGCGCAAAATTCGAGCGGGCCGATTCTCAACCGGGCAACAGGCTCCATCGAAATGGACGCGGGAGACGCGAGCACATGGCTGAGAGGATCCGAGGTTTGAGCTTCACCGTCACCGACATCGCATCCGTCAAGCTCTTGGACTGTATCGGCGAAATCGACACGGACACCTACCAGAAGTTCGACACGCAGGTGTTCTCGTTGATCGACTCGGGCGTCGAGAAGCTGATCCTCGGTCTGGAAAAGACTCCGGTCATCAACAGCATGGGTGTCGGTGTGATTGTGCGAGCGTACAAACGGCTCAAGGAGATGGGGGGCGGGCTCGTGCTGCTGAACCCCTCGAGCGGAATCCGTCAGGTCCTCTTTACCCTGATGCTCGAAAAGAAGTTGGCGATCACCTCGACGATGGATGACGCTCTCAAGCTCCTCGAGAGGCCTTGCTCCTAGGAGTTCACCGCTGCTCCCGATTGACCCGATCGGTTCGCTTCGGATCGAGTCGCCACCGGTTCTCCTCTCGCACCATGACCAGATACAGGGCTGACGACGCGGCGTAGAAGGTGGCCGTGTCGGTCTTGGTTTCTTCGAGGCGGTAGCGTTCCTGTTCGAACCTGAGCCCCGTGGCGATCAGGTCGTCGCGGCTCATTCTGGCCGACATCTCGTCGAACTCAGCGCGAGCCTCTTTGACGAGAAGGTCGCGAACCGCTTCAACCTCTCCAGACTCCTGAGCCTGGATGAAAGCCTCGAGTGTCTGGGTCGGGGTCCACTCTTCCGGCTTCGCCGGCCGCAGATCCGGTCTGCGGGGCGTTGCCGTCCAATAGAGCCCCCCCAGAACGATTCCCAGGAGTCCAAACAAGACGAGATAAGGGATGCGACGGGATTGGAGCATAGGACGCTTCAGAAGAACACGTTGGCCGATCCGAGACCGGAAACCGTGATAGCAGGCTGGAGGCTGACTGGCTCGAGGACTGGCTCCTTCCGGACGGACCCGCACCTGAACCTCGTTTTCATCATATCATCGCCCACCATCTCCTTCAACTTCAGCACTGGGAGAATGGAGGGCGGGCGGCAAATGCTTGCGAGGTGGAGCGGCCCGGAGCTAGATGTTGTCGCACCCGGAAGACATCACGGTGTCCCTGACCTTTTGAGAATTCTGTTCGCTTCGGTGCGAACAGAGGCGTCGGGATCCTGGGATAGTCGAATCAGGAGCTGCCTCGCACGATCCGTGGGCGCCAGTTTGACAACCGTGTCCAGAGCGACCAGACGCGTTCCACCGGAGATTCGTGTGTTTTCCGAAAGGCGCGTCAGCAGCAGAGATGCCGGCGTGAACTTGGTCGACCGGATCAGAGAAAGCGCCGAGATCAACCGGGTCTGATCCTTGAGAACGACCAGAGCCAGAGAATCGGTCGCTCGAGTATGAGCCACCATCGATGCTTCGAGGGCCGCAGCCGCGAGGGTGGGAAATGGAGAAAAGACGTGAGGGGTCAACCTGGCGGCCTCCAGAGGGATACCGTGCGATACGGCTCCTTTGATCGCGGCCAAGGCAACACCCGGATCAGGATCTCCGGACGCGGCGGCGAGCAGAGTCCGCAGCCGGGGCGATCTGCGATTGGACGTTCTCTTCGTCTCCCGAGGATCCAAGAGTCCCTTGTCCAGAAGGATCTCGACGGCCTTGAGGCGAACGATCGGCGACGAATCGGCAAGGGCGCGGGCCAGGTCGTTGGGGCCCCAAGACCCCTGGATCAGGCGTCCTAATCGAGCGCTCAGAGGGCGATCGCCATCCAGGATCTGAATCGGCTTCGACCGGAACTCGTTCTGTTGAACCCGACAGGGCAGACTGGCCGGAGCAAGCCGAACCAGGCCAAGGATGGCCGCCTGTTCCTCGGGGTCCACGGGAAGAGGAAATGAGGCGAATCCTTCGCCGAGACTACGATCCGGACAGACCGCGCCTGCCACGACGAGCTGAGGATGAGTTGCTGGGGCGGGAGAGAGTGCCAGAACAAGACATGACTCCCTGCTGCGAAGGTCTCGCCGAACCATGGAGTCCTCGACAGCCCAGTCTTCGCTCCCTTTCCGGACGAAGACCGTCTGAGATCCCATACCGCCCCACGATTCCAGCACGAACGGACCCGACTCCGATCCCCGGGCTCTGCTGGATCGACGATCAGATCCCTCGTCGGACGATTCGTCCTCCTCGTCGCCTTCGGTCTGAGCATCACGTCCCCCGCTCCGGGCCCATCCGCAGAGGACGGTTCGACAGAGGACTCTCTGCAAAAGACCCGGGACCGTGGTGCCGCGCACAACGAGTCGATATTGACCTGCGCCCTCGGGCACGAGCAGAAGCGTGAAGAGACGAGTCCCCAAGACCCCGGTCGCGCGGGCCCGTTGCTCGATGACTCTCAGAGCTTTTGCCTGGAGCGAATGGTTCCGGGTCTCGATCTGAAGCCGGCATTCGACCTCGTAGAGACGACCGGTCTGCGTCGCGCCCATCGCCGCCCAAGATCCTGGCGCGGCCGCCAAGACGAGCATCCAAACCATCCATCCACGGACCGCAGCAAGCACGATCAACGCCTCGCTCTCGGGGATATCCGGATAGAGTCATCCATTGAACTGGCCGACAACGGTCGGCAAAGAAGCCAGAGGTTTCAGCGATAGGGGTTGGCGGGTGGGGGAGGCAAGAACTCCGCGGCTCGTTCGGCTCTCTCCCGACGCTCCGCACGCGACATCTTGCGGGGAGGCCGAAGGGCCTGGTCGATCTCGATGGCACAGCTCTCAACGGAGACCCGGGCCATTTCCGGGAGCTCCTTGTAGCGGGATTGAGCCTCCTCCAATTCCTGTTCAAGACATTCCCTGGCGCGAACGAACTCCTCGTCGGCCGCGGTTCTCTTACGGATCTGATCGTTCCATTCGGCCAGAAGGTCGACTCTCTCTCGCTGGAGCTGAAGGATGACGGTAAGGCGGCGATGGACCTCCGTGATGGCACATCGGAGTCGGATGAACTCCTCAAACGAGATCCCGTACTGGTCCGCGAATTCCCTCTCGATGTCCTGGAGATCCACGCCCAGCCGAACGGCTCTCCGACGATGGTGTGCTCTGTGGATCCTCTCCAACGCTCTCATTTCTTCCCGTTCGACGGACCAAGCCCTCGGCGCGAGATCGAGAAAGACCCGGACCGAGGAGGCATCCACGGTCACCGTCGTGGGCACGGTTTCATGAGTCGAAACGACTTCAACGGCGAACGAGGACGACACCGACAACACCGAGACGACGCAGGAGACGACCCAAGAGAGTCTCATGCCAGGACCCCCACGTAACGGGTATTGGTCTTCCATCAGTGCCCACGGGACAGAGGTGTCCTTTCGAGGAAAACGAAACACTTTCAAACCAGGCTCTTAACACGCCGGGCAAAAAGCGTCAAACAAGGGAAAGTATAGGGGAGCGTGTCGGGCTGGCGGCAAACGCTTGCGAGGACTGTCTTGAGCAGGCGATAAAGACATCCGACACGCTACACCGACCTTAAGTAAAAGGCCCGGAGCTTCATGTTGCCGCACAAGGAGTCAGTCTTGGATGCTCACGATTCGCCAGACCGACCGGTCGTCCATCTTCAATTCCAGCCGAGAGAAATCCGGACGCCCGTCGCAGTCGAGTCGGGCGACGACGAAGGCTGAGTCTTCTTGAAGTTGAGATTGGGCATCCAGGACCTTGACCATCGAGGACGAGCCGGCCCGTGCCTTGAGCGACTTGAGGAAATCCTCCCTGCCACCGGTGTCATCCTTGTACTCCTTGGACAGAAGTCTTTCCCAGCGTCCCACGGAGCGTCCGTGAAGGGCTTCCTCGTAGATCGGGAGCAGCTTGACGACCCCCTGGTGAAAACTCAAGAGCCGCTTGAAGGGCAAAACAGTGAGGAACGTGTGGGGAACCACGTATGACGAGGAGTACAGACGACGTTCCCTCGACAGTTCCAGGACGACGAGAGTGACGTGCTCGCGTTTGATCTGCAGATGGGTGGTGTACTCGACCCCATCGTAACGAAACCTCAGGGGGTGAAACCCTTCGGACTGGCAATCGAGAGCCACGAGTCCGGTCTCATCGCTCTTGATGTGGACGGCTTCATCGAGCACCACATCGATCGCCTTCAACGACGAGTACTCCTGCTCGGGCACGGAACGGCTGTGGAACAGGAACTCGTTCCCCCAGACAACCTTCTGAGGCTGCCGGATGAACAGGTAACATCGAAAAGACGTCTTGTGGGCGTTCGGATCGACCTCGGGGGGCCGGAATTTCACACCAGTGAAATCCGGTTTCTCGCACGCCGTCAACAGAAAGGCAAGCAACGCCATCCCGATGAGAACGAACGATCTGACCAGGACGGCCGACCTCAAAAGCCCTGTCGGACTCTCGATCGACAAAGGTCCCCTCCTGAGTCTTGCGTGTGGAGCCCAAACTGGAGACTGTCGTGGTCTTGCGCTTGCTCCGCCAGGCTCCGGGACACATCGTACCGACTCAGGCATAATATCGGATGGCCTCCACCGGTTGAATCTTCATGGCTTTTCGGGCAGGGAAGTAACTGGCCAGGAGCGACACCCCACAGGCCAAACCGGCAATGGCCAGGAAATCTCTCAAGTTGAAGATGACCGGAACGCGGTCCACGTAATAGACCTCGAGCGGCAACCGAATGGGAACGATCTGGAGGATCCGACCAAGACCGTATCCACCGAGGCAACCGAGGAGGGTCCCGACCACGCCGACAAACAGCCCCTGGAGCACGAAGATGCGGGAGATTTCGTGTCTGCGCATCCCAAGAGCCCGCATGATGCCGATGTCGCGGAATTTCTCGAGGACGACCATGGTCAGGACGTTCGCAATCCCAAAGGCCGCGACGATCAGGGTGAGGAAGATCACAATGAACATGACCCGCCGCTCCAGCGAAATGGCCTCCAGAAGAACACGGTTGGTGTCCAGCCAGCTCTGCGCCTCGTAGGCCGTATCTTTGCGGATCCGGAGAGCCACTGCCCGGGCGTTCATGGGATCTGAGAGCCGAACGAACAGATGACTGACCGAATCGCCGAAACCGAAAACCTTCTGTCCCAGGGCGATGGGGACCAGAACCGTTTGGAAATCGAAGTCCGACAGCCCGGTCTTGAAGATGCCGACCACGGTCAGCGGGTACTTGTTTCCATCCGCGATGGTCATGTTGAGCGGACGTCCCACCATGGCATGGAGCTGCCTGGCGAGGTCCTTGCCCAGGATGATCTGGTCGCGCCCCGTGAACGCGTACTTCCCATCAGCCATCCGTTGTCCGACGCAATTGATCTTCTGTTCGCGGACAGGATCGATGCATTTGACGAGGCACCCCTGGAACGCCTGCTCTTTCTCATTTTCGACCATCGCCTGAGCCACGATCGCGGGAGCAACGGCCTCGACGCCACGAATCCCCGCGACGATCCGTGCGATGTCGTCGGGATGAGAGATCTCGTGGTCACCCGAGGACACTTGAATGTGCCCGGACGTCTCCAGAATCGAGCTGATGAGCCCCTGCTCGAAGCCGTTGGCAACGGAGAGGATGGTCGTCAATGCGATCACGCCCAAGCTGACGCCGGCCATGGAAAGGAGCGTCTGCTTGAAGCGAAAGGAAAGACCCCGGGCTGCCAACAGGAGAGATGGCCTCAACGAAAACATCCAGATCCCCCGCAAGGAGCTCTGAGGAGCCGGCGCGCCTCCGGCCCTGACCTGAGGAACGCCCGGTACACGGCCCTTTGGCATCGACCGGCAAGGCTCGGTCGTCTCAGGGGCAGCCCGGTCGATGGACCGTTCTTCGAGTCTTTCCGATCGAGGCCTAACGCCCTGAGTAGGCCTTTCGTCAGGAGAGCCTCCACTCGGGTGAGCAACCCTGGCGCCGCCGACCTGCGACAACGCCACCCCTTCGTCGAGGCAAGAATCCACGCCTCCAGATTGCCGCGGCGAGACCGGTGCATTAACACTCATTCCGGCCCTGTATCCCGGTCGCTCCTGGTGACTGGGCGATGATCCGTTCCATTCGGGACCTGTATCGTGGGTAAAACCATATCATCCGAGGGCGATCCGAGTAAAGGGAATCGGCTTCCCATCGCATTGACATCGATCCGAAGCCGGTGATATGCTCGACTCGAGTGTCGGCCTGAAGCGACTCTAAGGAGGATCGTATGTCCCGCACCGCGCCAGGTGTCAGGACTTTCATCGCGGCCATCTTGGCCCCCATGTTTTTCTTCGCGAATTCGAACGGAGCGCGGGCCGAAGGGATCCGTCTTCTCTACGGCTGTAACGCCAAGGACAAAGCTACATATCAGATGGTCATGGAGGGGAGCACGACAGTTTTCGTCGGGGACCGCACCCAGAAATCGACCATCAAGACGGAGATGTCCCTAACCCAGTCCGTGACGGACTTCAAGAACGACATCGTCTCCCTCAAGACGAAGATCGAGTCGGGGTCGATCAACGTCAACGGACAACCTTCGCCGATCCCGATGATCGGTCAGGAGGTCGTGACCGACATGAAGCGCAACGGATCGATCGTAAACACGTCCGGATTTCAGGGACTCGATCTCAAGAGCATGCAGCTTGTCTTCCCGGACAAGGAGCTCAACATCAACGATTCCTGGACGTCGAACCTCTCGGCGACAGCTCAAGTGCCTGTTCCCCTGAATGTCACATATAAAGTGATCGGCGTGGAGAAGATAAAAGACCAGGAATGCGTCAAGATCTCCTCCTCCGTCCGTTCGGGGAAACAAACCTCGATCGAAGGGCTCTCTCTGGACGTGAAGGCGGATGGCCACATCTACTTCGCGTACAAAGTCGGACGCATGATGCGCAACGACGTGAAGTCTCAGATGAACATGATCCTGAAGCGCTTCGTGAACAATACGGAACAGCGCATCATCACCAAGATGGACATGGACATGCGCATGGAGTACGTGTACTAGACCGCCCTCAGGGCGTGAAATGGTACACGGCCATGAGCTGCGGGGAGAATCCCGTGAGATCGAACGCCGAGCTGTGTTTTGTCATGTAGAACTTTCCCCGGGCTTCCAGATACCAGTCGCGCACGCGTCCCTGCAGCCCCACTAAGCCAAACGCCACGGGCTCCGTCAGGTCAGCCCCCTTCGATCGGCTGATGGAGGCTTCGCCAAGCCCCGCCCCCCAGAAGAAATGGTGATCGAAAACGAACGCGTGGGTTCGCGGGAAGAAACGAATCACCCCACCATCGACGATGAACACGTCAGCCGTTGACGAGGACCACGTATTCATCGTGAGCTCGAACCCGAGCGAGTGAAACGTGTACTCGTCGTATTCCGGCGCCATATATCTGAGCCCTGCGGTGAGCATGAGGGCCGAGGACGATCCGGAGGCAGGCGAATATCCGGATGCACCTGCGAGAAGGCCAAAGACAGGGCGCACAAGGGTGCCGTTCTTCTCCATCAGCCTCTTGTAGGCGGCTGCTGGCGGCGGGAAGATCGTCACGAGTGCCACCCAAACCAGAAGAGCAACCTTCTTGGAGTCCAAGGTGAACGACACGCCCTTTCTCCGAACCTCCACGATTCTCTCCATGATTCCCTCATCGACCGGACCGCGGGCCCGGCTTATCGCCCCTCGTCAAGAAATGCGAAGGGAAGGCCGATGACTATCGTGAAAAACAAAAGAGCGAAAGAATCGATAGGATTTGTCATCACCGTTCTGCAGAGGGAGGTCACGATGCGGGTGCGTATTCTCGCGAGCTGGTGGTTCCTCGGTTTGGCCTTCGTGGTCGGGACGAGCCCGGTGTCGGGTGGCGTTCTCTGGACCCCCATGAGCTATTCCGATCTATACAACGATTCGGATTTGATCGTCGTGGGAAAGGTGACCCACGTGGCCCACTCGGCCCACAACGAAGGGGCGACCAACTGCAGCCGGATCGCCGCGACCACGGTCCTCAAGGGAACAGCGCCCGAGAACGGAGTGCGGCTCGATTTTCCCTGCAGGAACCCGGTTCTCCTCGAGGGAGAGTCCCTGCCGCCAACGTCGCCGCTGGACATCTTCTTCGAGGTTGGACAGGAAGGCGTCTGGTTCCTGAAGAAAGGAGCCGGTGCCGATCACTACATGGCGACCCATCCCGGCCGGTTCAAGCCGATCGTCCTGCTCCCCAAGATCCGCAAAGAGCTCGAGAAAGCCCGCGCAGTCACTCTTCCTCAAACCGGAATTTGACCTGTCCGATCTCGACGACGAACCCACGCTTGAGCGCATTCTCCCGGATGCGTCGTCCCTGCACAAAGGTGCCATTGGAGCTTCCCAGATCGAACAGCACCCAGAATCTACCCTTTCGGGCGATCTCGGCGTGGTGGAGAGACACCGACAGATGGTCGACGACAACATCGTTGTCGTCATCCCTACCGATTCGAATCTGGTCTTTCGTGAGCGGATACTTGCGGCCCAAGACCGGCTCGGAGAGCCCCACGAACGAGCAGGCTCCCCTGGAACTCTTCGGTTTGCCATTTGGAGACGACCCGACCCGCTGCTCGGCCTCGGATGAAGGTGAACCCGTGGGTTTGGTCTCCGGGCGAGGAGATCGTTCCTGACCTCCCCCTTTCGCGTCACGGACGGAGAACAGAACCCGGACACCGCGGATGCGGATCACATCGCCGTCGCGCAAAATTTTTCCCTCTGACGGCTCGCGGTTGATCTCGACGCGATCGACGTCGAGTCGCTCCAGGACGACCCCTTTTTCGCTCGGCACGAGCTTTGCCGCCAACCCCGGCAACGGTGGATCTCCGATGAGGCACACGTCGGCACGGTTCGAAGAGCCCAACGTAACGGGACGCGCGCCGATGGGGTACTGATAGCCCTCGTTTCGCCCCGATAGAACAGTGATCCACATCTTCCGCATGAGAGTCTGGGAAAGTCCGTAGCACATTCCAAGTGCGGCTCCCAGAAGAGGAATCGAGGCGGCTCGACCCAAGAGGGGGTTCTTGAAGAGAGCGCTGACGAGAAAGAAAAGCATCCCTCCAACGAAACCTCCGATGGACCCTCCCAGAAACCCGCGTGCAGCGCGATCAACCGTCCTCAAAGCCAGACCCGGAGAGACCCCCAGAAAGGCGCCGAAGACCGCCCATCCCAGTGCGCGCCCCGCCTGGGATCCGCCGAGGAGTCGAAACGCGACCTCTCCGAGAAAGCTCCCCAGGAAACCTCCAACCATTCCGGCCGCTCCCCCAACGATCAGACCCTGGGCCAGGACACGCATCTGGCAGGCCAGGATCCCTTCGACGCCGCCGAGGAAAAACCCCAGGTACAGACCGAGCGTCGCGGCGAACAAAACGTCCGGGGACTCTCCGAACACGGCATGGAGAAAAGGCCACTTGGCCAAAAGCTTTCGGCCGTAATACCAGACTGGCTCGCCGACCGACCAGGCGACCACGCCGCCCACCAAGCCGAACAGCCCGGCCGCGAGATAGCTGTGCGTTCGCAAGAGCCGCAGGTTCACTGCCGAACCCCCACGGACACCACGTAGGGAAAGTTCCCGAAAGGAACGTGCACCGGCTCGACCGAGTACCGATAGTCGCCGGTCTCGGCCCCGTCGACCTTGACGGAGATCGGAGGAGTCTCCCCCTTTGCCACGGATGCGACTCCGGACGGAGACGTCACCTTCAGCTCGAGGCAGGCCTTCTCGCCCTGGATCGGCGCGTTCCAGGAAAGAAGAAACGTGAGGGATTGTCCGGAGACGGCCTTGAATGGAAAAATCTTGGGACTTCCCGTACCCGTCGAAAAAAGACTCTCCTTCTCCACGGAAAAGTTCTGACTGACAAGAACTCGCTGCGACTGGCTGGCCACCTGCGCGACGATCGGCTTGAGAACAAGGTATCTGAGAAGCTGATGTTCCTTGTCGGATATCTGCTTCTGGTTGTGGAAGGACGTAAAGATCACCAATCCGCGGCCGTATGGAAACGAGACCAGAAGCGGTCGTCGCTCGGTCGTGAGCTGGATGCCGCGAACCTCCCCTTCCAGATAGGTCTTTCCCTCCCGCGTCGATTGGGCCGCGACCCAGAGGTCGGTCTCGAAGAGAAGATCCAGATCGGTGCCGATGAGATCAACGAGCCCCTGATCAACGACCTTGGCCTCCACGCGTTGCCGTGGAAATCTCATCTGTGCAAACGTGAGCTGCCCTGAGAAGGCCCTCTCGAGAAACGTCGAGGCCCAGTCCGAGGCATAGAGAGCCCCACCCTCTCTCACAAAGGCTTCCAGAGACTGCTGCACACGGTCCGCATAGGAAAAATCCTGAAGAAGAGAGACCCGCATGAACTTCTGCATCTCTGGGATGGTCCATTCGGTCGGAGCCATCTCCGCGGCGCATCCGAGGAACAGAACCTTGTACCGGGACAGTCTGGCGTGATCGACGAGGTCTCTAAGCGGAATCTCGTCGAACGTATACCCCTCCCCCATTTCCCGGAGGACTTGCCCCATATCGTCGTACTGGTCGTAGTGGTGACGTCGGGAGACAGCGATCAGGGGACGACGATCCCGACTCAGGAGGGGACGATTTGCCGACGGGCTGGGGGAGGACGCAACAGCCTCCGGTTCGACGGAGGGGGTGTGAAGCTGCAAAGAAATCCACTGGGCGCTGGCCAGAAAGGAACAGACAACAAACCCTGAGATCACCGCGACGATGACCACGGAGCGATCAGACGTCTCTTTGAGCTCGGGCATGACCCCTTGGGACTGATGTCGCTCCGAAAAGGTTCCTCCGGAGCGAGTCAGTCTGGTTCGTTCACGGCACCGCGGTCAAGGCGCGGATTTCAGCTCGCGGACGTCACAGAGACCAGGGGCAGACACCAGACTCCCTTCGGAGTGCCAACGTAGACACGATCGGTCCCAAAAGCCAGAGACAGCACGGATTCCGTCGGCAATCGCGACTCCGCGGACACGTTCACCCACTGGCCTTCTGCCTTTCGAAAGAGCCCCTTCGCAGTGCCCACCCAGACGGAGTCTCCGGAGACGAGCAGGGCCGTGACGCGATCGCCGACCGCGGATTGCCTCACCCACACGTCTCGGGAAAGAGACGCGAGCCCCGCCTCCGTTCCGCAGAAGAGATTGCCCTCGTTGTCGCCCGTGATCGCCGTGACCGAATCGTGGGGAAGCCCCTGCGACTTCGAGAACACAAAGGATTCGACCCCGTTGTAGCTGATCAAACCCCGCGTGGTCCCGATCCAGAGGATTCCCCTGGCGTCCAGGAACAGGGATTTGACAGCCCCCGCTCCACCGGGAAGAGCGAATCGCGAAGGCGGCTGGTGCTGGCTCCACCGACTCCAATCATACGAGAACAGCCCCTTGCTCGTGCCGACCCACAGCCGCCCGAGCCCACTGGTCAACGCCGCGATCTCTCCGTCGGCGCCAAGCCCTGGGATCTCGACTTGCAGGACCTTCGGTTGGGCACCGATCGGATCCTGCATCAAAAAAAGCTTCGCCGGAGCGAGATCGGTCCGGGCCGTGGCAACCCAGAGCCCCAGGTCGGTGACAACCATGGCCGTCGGGGTGCCCCCGAGAGTCGACTTCACAGGGACAGCGGCGCTCTGGTCATGGCGCATGGCCAGCACGACCCCCTGGACGGTCCCGGCGAAAACGCCGCCAAGAGTCGCGGTCAATACGGGAATGGTCGAGTTCTCGGTGGCCGGCACCACGTGCGCCACCGCAGTTCCCACGCCAGCCGTCGAAACGGCGCCAGGATTGAATCCCACGATGGTGGCCGACAAAATCAACGCGATCCACGCGGCGAAACGGGCGAAACAATCGTTGCTGCCGGTCTCCGTGCACTGCAGATCCATGGGATGGCTGTCCTTTCTTCCCCTCGTCCGATAGGGGGAATCCGACGGTGACCACGCCGGAAGAACGCACGAACTCCATGATACGAATAAGTCATGCTATCACGGCCCCTTGCGCGACACAACGGGACTCGATTCCCCGATTTCGGGTTTTCGTAGCTCACGGGGCGCTCTTGAGAATCAAATCTCCGTGCTTCTGAGTGCTTCTCCGTGCCTCCGTGGTTGTCCGGGGATGGGGCCAGGGATCTCCCACCTTTCGGGTCACTCATATGAGCCGGGTGCGAGTCTGAAGCCGGGCCAGGCGATCGGGTCGTGGCCGGTGATGATCCGAACGCCGTGATCTCGGCGCAGGTTTCGGATCCTCTTGATCGATTTGACTGCGTCAGGTGGGCTGTAGACCAACCCTGGAAGGACGTCTTCATCGAGGATCTCCTCGGTGTAGACACTGTCACCCGTGAGGAGTGTCGGTCCCCAGCCCTTCAAATGGACCAGTAGAGATTGATGCCCAGGGGTGTGTCCGGGAGTGAATAGAATTCGGATCGAGCCGTCACCGAAAAGGTCATACAGATCCTCAGCTGCTCCATCCAGGAGATACCAGTCGAGATCGGGTTTGTCGAAGTCCTTACGGATGTAGGCGCTCTTCTGAAAGAAGTCCGGTGTGTAGGCATAGTGCATCTCGGCCCTCTGAACGAAATAGGTGGCGCGTGGAAAGGCTCCGGTGCCGCCGGCGTGGTCGAGATGGAGATGCGAGAAGATCACATGGGAAATCTCCTCGGGCTCGATGCCCAGCTTTCTGATCTGGTGAACGCAGTAATCATCCGCGGTCATGACGGGGTCATAGGCCGTGCAAACACCAGGACCCCAGTGCTCGATCTTGTCGTTGGATACGGCCAGGGCGTTGCCCGTGTCGAAAAGGACCTTGCCTCGAGGATGGTCGATCAGGAAGAACGGGACCGGAACCTCGAAAGGCTCGCCCACCCCCCGACCCAACGTGAAGTAGTGCTTCTGACTCTTGAGCGTTCCGCACTGAAACAGGTAGAGCCTCATGTTGTGCCAACCTCGTTCCATCGGTCTCTTCCCGGAGTGGACGCGTCTTCCCGCTGAGACTGGGAAAGCGGCCGGAGTCTATCCCATCCTGCGGAGGATCCACAAGTCGGTCAAGGTTCGGGGGGGCATGACGCTCGGGAGGCAAGTATCTTGAGGCGGAGAGGGGCGGGTCTTTCTTCGCGGCGAGTTCCGCAGCGGCCAAAAGGCCGCGAGGACTGTTTGAGCAAGAGAAGAAAGACCCGCCCCTCTCCGCCGGCCTCTGCAAGCCATCCGAAGCGATAGATTCTGCCACCCGTCCGTCATCCACCCAAGGTTCCGGGAGTGCACGGTCCCTGGGTGACACGAAAAGACGGCGATCGCGGTCAGCACACGAAAACAGGTGGACGGATCACAGACTCTCGGTGTAGTCATAGAGCCACACATCGACTGTCCGCGTCTTCTGGCACCTCGGCTAAGGACGTCTTGGAAGTGAAGTTCGTACCGCTGGTCTTTCGAAACGTGATGCGCAACAGGCGCAGGGCTTGGCTCACGATCCTCTCCCTGGCGGTGCCCTTCTTCCTTCTGATGACACTCCAGACCGCTCTCGAATCCATGGATATCTGGAGACGACGAGCCGACGACAACCTGCGGGTCGTTGCCTTCCACAAGATGGGCCTGGTCTTCGACCTCCCCGAATCTCATTCCCGAAAGGTGGCCCGGATCCCCGGCGTCGTCCACGTCTGCTCCTTCACGTGGTACGGAGGCGTCTACAGAAGCTTCAAGGACGGCCTGGTCTCTTCGATGGCGGTCGATCCCGACACGTTCCGCAAGGTGTGGCCGGACGGGTCCGTGCCCGAGGACCGGTACGAGGAGTTCCGCAAGGACCGAGCGGGAGTAGCGATCGACCAGAGAATCGCCACCAAGTACGGCTGGAAGATCGGCGACAAAGTAACCCTCAAGGGCACAGTGCGGCCGGTGGACCTCGAGTTCAATGTTCGGGCCATCATCCGCGACTCGGTCGATCCCAACGGCTTCTATATTCATAGAGCCTACCTCGAGGAGGCGCTCGGACGTCCCGGCATCATCAGCGACGTCTGGATGACGGTCGACCGGAGAGAGAACGTTCCAAAAGTGGTGCGCACGGTCGAAGAGATGTTCGCCAACTCACCATTTGAAGTGAAGGTCGATCTGGAGAAGAACTTCATCAATTCGATGATGAGCATGTGGGGGAACATCCAAGGTCTGGTGGGGACCATCGGCGCGATCGTCGTGGCGATCATCATGCTGGTGGCGGCCAACTCGATTTCCATGTCCGTGCGCGAGAGGACGAGCGAGGTGGCCGTCATGAAAGCGATCGGCTTTTCGTCCACGTTTGTCCTTGCTCTCATCTTGGCGGAGTCGGCCTTTCTGGGGCTCGCCGCGGGATTGATCGGCTGTTCGATCGGCTACGCCTTGTTCTCGATCCCGCAGGTCACGACGATCTTCGGCATCTGGGCGGCATTGTTCTCCGCTCCGGGCAAGGCGGCCTTCACTTGGCTCTGGATCGCTCCACTCATCGGCATGGCCGCGGGATTCGTGCCGGCTTTTTCCGCGTCCCGACTCAAGGTCGTCGACGCGCTCAGACAGGTGGCGTGATGAACATCCCGCTCAAATACAATCTCCGCAGTCTGATGGTCCGCAAGGTGACGACCACGATGACGATTCTGGGCATCGCGCTCGTGGTCTCGACGTTCGTCGCCCTGATGGCCATGGCTCAAGGTCTCTCCCGGACGCTGGTCTCGACCGGCCTTGCCGAAAACGTCGTCGTACTCTGCAAAGGCGCAGTGGCCGATGCCGCCAGCTCGCTCACGTTCGCTCAGTTTCTGGCTCTTCGCGACCAGCCACAGATCCGCAGCGACGAGCAGAATCAGGTTCTGGCCTCCCCCGAAGCGGTCTTCCAGATCCTCCGAAAGAAGAAAGCCGGCGGCGAGTCGAACATCATCCTGCGCGGTGTCCGTCCTGTCGCGTTCCAGGTCCACAGCGAGGTTCGGATCTCTTCCGGCTCCTCCCTGGCCGTGCGCTCCGGGCAGCTCCTGGTCGGCAAAGGCGTGGCCGCTCGCTACGCAGGGCTCGAGGTTGGCTCGAAGCTCCGACTGTTCAGCCGGGAATGGACGATCGTGGGGGTTCTCGAGTGTGGCGGCGGCTACTTCGAATCGGAGATCTGGTGTGACCTGGACGATCTCCTCTCCGACTCCCGACGTTCGTACTACTCCGTGGTGTTCGCCAAGCTCAGGAGTCCGGACCTGGTGAACGAGTTCCGCCAGAAGGTTGATGCGGATCCGCGGATCAACCTGGAGGCCCGACGCGAGATCGACTATTTCGAAGAGCAGTCCGAGAGCGCCCGGGAGCTCAGAATCATCGGACTGTCGGTCGCCTTTCTGATGGCGATCGGGGCGGTCTTCGCCGCGATGAACACGATGTACGCGGCGATCTCGTCCCGCACAAAGGAGATCGGGACGCTCCGCGCCCTCGGCTTCTCCCGGAGCTCGGTGACGATCAGCTTCGTCATCGAGTCGATGCTCCTGGCCCTTCCGGGAGGCGTACTGGGATGCATCCTCGCGACTCCCGTTCACGGGATGACGACCGGCACGATGAACATGCGGGCGTTCGCGGACGTAACCTTCGCGTTCACCATCTCGTGGCCCATCATTTTCGGGGCAATGGCGTTCTCCGCCCTGATTGGCCTCTTTGGGGGATTTCTGCCTGCGCGCATGGGCGCATCGATCCCGATCGTCCAGGCTCTGCGCGAGGTGTAGTGCGGCCAGATGGCCAAAATGAACCTTGTCGTCGCTGAACCGTCTTTTGTTTGTGATCGGTCCCCGACCCGTCCCGACCCGCCTCAAAGGTGAAGGGGGTTCGAAAGCATGCCCATCAGACTGACTGCGGTCCTCGGGGGAGCTCTGTGGTTCGCGGCGGCCGTCCTGGCGCAATCGAGCCTGCCGTCCCCGGACATCGCACCGACCCCGGCCAGTTCGACGCCGGGGGTGTCGGCCGGGCAGACGGGCCCGGCCACGACTCCGGTCCACGTGATGAAGATGCACGTGAGCGAGCGGGGACTGGTCAGGCGGGAGGCTCCCGGTGACCCACTCGTCCGCGTGACGCCGGAAGAGCTCGCGTCACTGGTCGAGACGTTTCGCAAGGCCACCCGGGCGTTCGAGGAGGCGCAGAAGCTCCGCTCCGCTCCTCCGACCACACCCCAGACGCTTCCTCCGGCCGTCCGGAGCCTCGACATCGAGGGTGAGACACGGGGGCAAACCGCCCGGCTGAGGATGACCATGGAAGTGGCTCTGGCAGGGGGTACCTTGGGGAGCCTCATTCCGTTTCCAAGGAGCTGGTCCCTCGAGAGTGCCCGACTTCCCGATCCCGGGGATCGCATCCGATTCTCCTCCGACCCCGAAAGGACCCCGTGCTACGTGCCGATGCGCTCCGGTGTCCACCGGATCGTGCTCGAAGTCGCGATTCCCATCCAGGCCGATCGTTCCCAGAGATCGTTCACGATCGAGCTCCCACGGGCACCGGCTCAAAAGCTCACCCTCGCGATTTCGGGACCGGCCTCGGCGGTGACTCTCTCACCGGAATGGCTGCCTTTACGGGTGGAATCCTCGCCGGGCGAAGGTGCAACTCTTTCGGCTACACTAGGAAGCTCCCCACGAGTCACGATCTCCTGGATGGTCCACGCCGGAAAGACGGTCTCGTCTCAGCGCGTGGCGACGACCCCGACCCCCAGGCCAGCCCCACCGCCAGTTCCTGCCGGTCCACGGCTTTTCGCCAGCGTCGCGACACTCCATACGATCGGTGACGGAATCGTCCGGTTCCATTCCTGGATCGACCTCGTCAACTCACGGGAGCGGGTCCCGACCGTGGATTTGGCGGTTCCACTCGAGGTTCAGATACGCCAAGTGACCGGGCCGATGGTCAAGGCGTTCGAGTTCTCCCCACGAAACGACACGAGGGTCGTCCGGGTCGTCCTGACCGAGCCTTTCAAGGGTAGAACTCGACTCGAGGTCGTCGGGGAGGTCGGCATCCGGATCGGACAGAACGACACGCCGACGCGGGTGGCCCTGCCGCTGGTCACGGTGCCAGGAGCGGTGCGGGTCCACGGAATGGTGGGAGTCTGCGCCTTCGCCACGTATCGGCTGCAACCCGAGAACGGACAAAAGGATATCGCCAAGATCGACACCAGCGAGCTCCCCCCGGAAGTGACCCGCTCATCCTTGAGCCCGGTCCTCCTCGCGTTTCGACACACCTCTCCGCATTCCCGGCTTGCGATCCAACTCACCCGGTTTGAACCGCACGAGCGCCTCAAGATGGCGATTCAACAAATCAACGCCGTGACGGTCCTGAGCCCCACCTCGGTCAAGAAGTCCGATGGGAAGAACGAGTCGAAGATCCGGACCTACACACGAATGGTTCTCAAGATGGCCAATGCCGGGGAGCAAGACCTCAAGTTCTCACTCCCGGCCGATGCCCAGATCGTCTCGTGCTTTGTCGATCTCATCCCGCAATCGCCGGCCAGGTTGGGGGACAAAGGCCGGGTCGTCACCTCCCTCATCCCCCTCAAGCTTTCCCCCGTCCTGGAGAACCAACTCATCCCCTATCCCGTAGAGATCTCCTACCGCCAGGACCTGGCCCGCCGTCACGGCCCCATCGAGAGTGTCGACCTCGACTTTCCGCAGATCGGAGCTCCGGTCGCCAACGCCAACTGGGCGCTGTACACCCCCGAGGGCCAGAGGGTCGTCTCGGTCGCCGGCTCCTTCCACGAAATCGTCACGGAGCGAGATCTCTTGCTGGTGACGTACGGTCAGCACATCTTCGAACTCGTCATCTACAGAGGGGGACGACTGCTCTGTCAATTGGCCCTGTTCCTGGGGCTCCCGTTCCTGCTCTGGTCGTTCCTATCCAGGAGATCGGCCATTCGCGACGCCTCGGGCCCGCCCGCGCCCGCGACCTCGTTTCTCAGACCTGTGATCATTCTGATTCCAGTGATGATCGCGGCCGTGATGGCCAGCATCGCGGTGCCGAACTTCAAGGCCGCGCGGGAGCGGGCCAGCACGCGGGCCTGCTATGCCAACCAGAAGACCATTGCCGGCGCGATGGAGATGTTCAATCTGGACAAGAACACCAAGAGGACGTGCCTCGACGCGGCGTACTTTCAGGAGCTGAAGTCGGGCGGCTATCTCCAGTCGATCCCTCAGGACCCCGGATCCGGTCCGGCCTCTGAGACTCACTACCGATACACCTCCTCGGGAAACGGCATCACCTGTACCGTGCACGGAGCCATCCAAGAGTAGGAAGAATCAGGGAGGAACGCTATGGCGGACAACGATCTCTATTGGCAAAGGATCGGACAGCGACAGGATGCCGAGACAGCTCGAGCCAGGGAAGCCAGTCCCGTGACGGTCCAGGTCCCGAAGACTGGCCAACAACTCGTGCTCGAGCGAAGCTTCCAACAGGGGGCCGTGCCGGCGAGAGTCACCATCAAGTTGGTTCCGGAGACTCTCTTCTTCAAGGCCGACATCGGAGTCTGGTGCGTCGGCGTGGCCTTCGTGCTCTTGTTCCGATTCGCTGTCAAGCGACTGAAGGCCTGGGTCGAGGTAAGCACGGTCGCCCTCTTCCTCGTTCTCGAAGTCGTCCTCGACATATTCAGTCCCGTCTTGGCTGACGAGTTCCTGCTTGCCGGACTGGTGGGTCTCTTTGTCGTGGGTCTGTCGACTCTGGCCGTGAGGGTTCTCCGATGCGGTCTGAGGTGGTCTTGATCACGGGGCGTTGCGGGGGGGCGATCCGATGAGGATTGGAGCCATCCACAGTCGAAGGATCGACTACGATCACGGTGCCCGGTGAAGAACTGGTCGACTCGTTGTCCGACGAGTCCCGGGAGGTCGATTCCATGTTGCGCACGATCCTCGTTCCCGCACTGATCGCCGCGTGCGTCCTGGAGGCGACGGCCCAACCTCTGGAAGTCCCGGCCTACCAGACCACAGAGGAGGGCAAGTCTCTCCTGCTCGTGCCGCTGCCCGTGTACCGCAGCCTTCTTCACCCTCCGAGTGTGCAAATCGAGGAGAAGATCCCTCGACTGATCCCGGACCTTCCGGTACGGGTCGAGATGAAGGGAGAGATCCGCGCCCGAAGGGCGGAGGTGTCGCTGAAGCTCTCCTTCGATCTGGGCAACGCGAAAGCCAGGGAGATTCCTCTTCTGGACATGGCCGACAACACGGTGATCACCTCGTTCGCTGGCCCCGGCGAACTGTCGGTGGTCCCAGACCCGTCCGGAGCCGGAACCATCGCGCTACTCCTCACGAGCGAAACCGGACCGGTCACAGTGGATCTCAAGCTCTTTGTCTCCGCAGTGCGTGAGGGACAGGGGTGGTCGGTGACTCTACCGTGGACCGAGGCGCCCCAACAAAGCGCGGAGCTCACACTCACAGGCGAAGCCGACGCCGCTGTCACGGCGCAAGGTGGGCTTGTCGTCGCGAGCGACCGAAAAGGCCAGGATCGGTTCGTGAAGATCGTCGGACTCAAGCAGAAGGGGTTCAAGCTGCACTGGGAAGCCCCGGTCATCCAGAGCTCGGTCGTCCTTCCGGAAGCTCTCGGACCGGCGGAGCAGGACTGGGAGCCGGAGCTCTCGGTCCAGGCCGCCTCGCTCGTGACCGTCGCTCCCTCATACCTGAAGGCCCGATCCAACCTCGCGATCCAGGTCAGGCGCCACCCGATCCGGGAATTGACGTTGGCCGCCAGCGCCGGGCTGAGCCTGGTCCACATCGAGGGGCCGGAGGTCTCGGAATGGGTCTCGAACGTGAAGGGAGAGCTCCAGTATGCCCGGGTCCTCCTCAAGAGATCGATCCAGGATAAAATCGACCTCCAGGTCGAGTACGAGGTCCACCCCGTGAGTCACGTCGCAGGCTCAAAACGGGGCGCCGGCGAACAATCGTCGACCGCGTCAGGCCAGAAGGGCTCCGCAATCGACGAAGCCGAGACGAGACCCATGTCCTTCATGCCGATCCACGTGCCGGACGCCTATCAAGAAGAGCATTTCCTGGGGATCTCGAAACCGCCGAACATCGAGCTTGCGATCGAGCCGCCCGAGCCCTGGAGAGAGCTCGATCATGCACGGCTTCCTCCGTCGCTGGCCGCTCTCACCGGCCAGACCCTCGCGAGGCTCCTCCACTGTGAGCGCTTCCCCAAAGCTCGGAACGAGGGGCCTCCCAGGGCGATCTCGATACCGATCAAGAGGCTCGACGATGTCCAACTTCTCCAGGCCACGATCGACGTGGCTGACGCGTTGACCGCTCTGACCGAGGACGGCCACCTCCTCGGCCGGATCACCTACCGCGTCCAGAACAACAGCCAGCAGTTCCTCACGCTCGTTCCGCCGAAGGGAAGCCAGCCTCTCACGATCTACGTGGCTGGGAAGGCGGTCCGTGCCGCGAGCGACACCAGCAGCCGGTGGTTGATCCCCCTGGGCAAGTCAGGCCGCGTGGCCACGGGAGCAGCGCCGTTCGACGTGGAGGTCACCTACTATCAACAACTCGACAAATTGGAGGCGGATCGTCCGATTCGGCTCGAACTGCCCAGCACCGATCTCGGGGTGTCCACGCTCCGCTGGAGCGTCGACCTACCCAAGGAATGGACGCTCCAGCCGATCGGAGGAAACGTGCAGCCGGACCCACGCCCTCGACAGGTCGTGTTCGCCAGCGACAGGGCGAGTGAAGCAACAAAAGCCCCGGCGGCCCTCTTCGACGAATCGACTCTTCCGCTCGCGATCGAGCTTCCACCCCGTCGGGAGACGTTCTACTTCTCGGCCGACCTCATCGACAAAGACGCGGACGCCCGGTCCGTGGAGTTCTCCATCCACCGCTCGATGCCGGCCATGACCCGCCGCGCCATCGCCTTCCTGGTCGGAGTGCTGATCTTCTACGTGATCCTTCGACGCCGGCCCGAGGGCTGGGCCCGCGCCACTGCCACGGCCGTGAGCCTGGTGGGTACCGGCATCCTGATGGCGCTCTTCGGCTGGGCCTCCACGAACCTCGGACTCTGGCTCCACCTCGCGCTGGGGCTCTTCATGGGCACTGTGATCTTCGGACTCTCCAGGCTCGCAGTCTGCGTCGACCTGCCAGCGGAATAGGAGCCCTTGCGGTCAGTAGACGATCTCCTCGGTGGCCACGTAGAGCTCGGAGCCGTACCGGATCGTGGTGTCCTCACCTTTGATGAAGGCCCCGCCCGCCAGGCCGATGGGACCCAGCGCGACCAGACCGAGGAATGAGGCTCCCGCGGCGAGCCTCTGTTGGTCGTTGAACTGGCCGGCCTTCCTGGAGATCGTCAACACAACGGGCTGCCCCGTCACCGTCTGAATCTGGCCGAACGCCGCGACGAGCTGACCGTTCTGACCGAACCGACCGGCCCGCTTCACCTTCGTGAGAAAGCCTTTTCCCCGGGTTCCGTTTCGGATCCACGTCCGGCCCTTGTAGACCACGTTCTCGACGACCACATACGGGAACCGATCCCCAACGTGGCTCGTCTTCGAAGAGAGCGTTGACAAAACGCGAACCCGGACAAGGGTGTCCGGGGGCAAGGATCTCGCTCGACCCGCGGCAAAAGCCGACAGGGAGCTCGAGAGCAACAAGGCCATCACCAGGGCATTCCGTAGCACCATTTTCATCCCTCTCTTCGCGTCGAGATCGTGTTCCTTCAGGACCTGCCGGGAAACGGTCCGACCGATTTGTCGACATGCAGCCGTCGCAGAAAGAGCTCCGCCCGCCAAAAGGTTGGTCCCATCCAAACAGGCCCCCAACTGGTTGGTGAACCTTCACCCCCGGGGACATACACCCGGAGACAAGATCTGTCACGTCCGATCTTCCCTGGCGGTGATATAATAGCGGGGTTTCCGCTTGAGCCCACCGTAGGCCCCCCTGGGTCCGGCGAGGCCACCGCACTTTCCCCTGTTCACCCCAAGAGCCCCATCGGCGCGGGTACGAGATCGGTCCTGAGAGCTTGGAGGGTAATCCTTGGACGAGACCATTGACTACGCCGAGGTCGGCCTGATCGCCGGACTCGAGGTTCACCAGCAACTCCTCACCGAGCAGAAGATGTTCTGCCGGTGTCCGGCCGGACGGTACACGGATGCCCACGACGGTGAGATTCTGCGCCACATGCGCCCCACGCTGTCCGAGTTGGGCGAGTACGACGGCGCGGCTCTGATGGAGTTCAAGACGAAGAAGAACATCATCTACCTCCTTCACAAGAGCAATGTGTGCACGTATGAGATGGATGACACCCCTCCTTTCCTCGTCAACCAACAGGCCGTGGACATCGCGATCGAGCAGTGCCTCATGCTGGGTTGCGACGTCGTGGACGAAGTCCACATCGCGCGGAAACAGTACCTCGACGGCTCCATTCCCACCGGTTTCCAGAGAACGGCCATCGTGGGTGTCAACGGGAAGATTCCCTTTCGGGGGCGGTCGCTTTCGGTGACGCAGGTGAGCGTGGAAGAAGACTCTTGTCGTGAGGTTTCCGACAGAGGTCATCTCATCGTGTGGAGAGCCGATCGACTCGGGATGCCTCTCATCGAAACGGTGACCGGTCCGGATCTACGCACCCCGGATGAGGTCGCAGAGGCCATTCTCCTGATCGGAAGGGTCTGTCGAAGTACCGGCCATGTCCGGGTCGGTCTCGGCGCCAGCCGTCAGGACGTCAACGTCTCGGTTCGCGGAGGACGTCGGGTCGAGATCAAAGGGGTTCCAAAGGCGGGATGGGCGCCTCGATTGGTCCACGGCGAGGCGGTGCGCCAGGTGAATCTTCTCAAGCTCAGGCAGGAACTCCACCGCCGCGGGTTCTCGACCAGAGACTCGATCCACATGCGAAGCTTTGACGCGACCCGGCTCTTGTCCACGTCGACATTGCCTTTCCTTCGGATTCAAGGATGGGAGAAATGGGTCCAAAAAGAGGGGCGCCGGCCTGCCTTCGAGCTCGGTGCCGGACCGTTCTGCGTCCGGGCCATCCGGCTCAAGGGGCTTGCGGGCACGCTCAACTGGCCGACCCAGCCGGATCTCACGTTCGCCCACGAACTGGCAGGGAGGGTTCGGGTCGTGGCCGGCCTCGACCAGCAACCGATCCTGCTGCACGGAGGGAAATGGCCCGACTACCACGGCTCTCTCCAAGAGCTGCGACGGCTCCGGAGCTTCCTCCGATGCGAACCGGACGACGCTGTGGTCGTGGTCTGGGGACCTCTCGAGGACACGATCTCCGCGGCCGAGGAGATCCGGCTCCGATACGGCGATGCCGTCGAGGGAATCCCCCACGAGACCAGGCAGCCGTTTCCGGACGGAAGCACCGACTTCGAGAGGATCCTACCCGGCCCCGACCGGATGTATCCGGACACGGACAGCCCTCCAACCCGTATCACGCGCGATCGTGTCGCTCGTTTGGCCGTCCCTCTCCCGGAGAAACCTTGGGATCGCGAGTCGAGATACAGGGCGGTCGGGGTCCCGACCTCGACGATCCACTTCCTCCTTCGACGCGGTGGGGCAAACCTGGTCGATCGCGTGACGGCCAAGAGCGGGGGGGATCCTCGACTGGCTTGCTTCGTGATCGGCGAGCGACTGCGGGGGTTGCGGCGCGCCGGGGTGGCCGTGGACGCCATCAGCCCGGAGCGCTGGGACGAGTTCTTCGTTCTGATCCACCCAAGCCGACTCCTGCGCGAGGCATGCCGGCTGATCATCCGAGAGATGGCGACCTCGCCGTCCGAAACGGTCCGACAGGTCTGCGAGAGACTTCACCTGGGCACTGAGGCCACTGGCTGGCGCGAGAGCGTGGGCCCCGCTGTCCTGCGGATCTCTCCCAAAGCCAAGGGCGGTGACCGGGCCAAGACGATCCGAATGGCTCTGGGTGAGTTGATGCCCTCACTGCTGGGGAAAGTGCTGGCGGTGGATGTGACCGCTGCCATCGAAGCCGAAATCGGTGGAGGTGCGCGATGAGCGAGACTCGGGACGAGTTGAAGGGCTACAAGGGGCAAGCGCGCGCCCGGTTGACGGAGTTCGGAGTCCGCGTCTGGAGCGACGTGGCCGTGGTCAACGATGCCGGCAGTCAGTTCGAGGGCGTGATCCTGCCGAGAAGCGAGACGTTCGACGATCTCCATGTCGTCATCAAGATGAAGAACGGCTACAACGTCGGCCTCCACGTGGACCGCATCCGGAGCATACGAGAGGTCGGCTACAAAGAAGCGTTTTACAGGATTCCGGAGAAGGAATTCCCGGTTCAGGAGTCGCTTCCTCGAGTAACCCTCTTGGGAACAGGAGGGACCATCGCCTCTCGGCTGGACTACCGGACCGGAGCCGTGATTCCAGCGTTCACTCCGGGAGAACTCTACGGGGCCGTTCCCGAGCTCGCCGACATCTGCAACCTCACGACCAAGAAGCTGTTCGGGGTGTTCTCCGAAAACATGGCCATGGAGCAGTATCTGGTGCTGGCCCAGTCCATCGGCGAAGAGATCCGCTCCGGGGTCGATGGCATCGTGATCGGACACGGCACGGACACGATGGGTCACACAGCCGCGATCCTCTCTTTCATGGTTCAGAATTCCCCGGTCCCGATCGTCCTGGTCGGCTCCCAAAGGTCCAGCGACCGCCCGTCTTCGGACGCCGCCCTGAACTTGATCCACTCGGTCCGGTCCGCGGCCCACGGGGATATCGCGGAGGTCCAGATCTGCATGTTCGGCCCCACGTCGGACCGCTATGGACTTCTCCATCGAGGCACCCGGTGTCGGAAGATGCACAGCTCCTACCGCAGCACGTTCCGAACGATCGGCGACATTCCTTTGGCCATGGTCGGCAAAGACAGCTTCACCTACCTCACGAAGGACTACCGGAAGAGAGATCTCACGCGAAAGGTCCGCGTCGATGCCGTCTATGACGACCGCACCACCATCGTCTACTACTACCCGGGAATGAAACCCGACGTGGTCGATGCGGTGATCGAGAAGGGATACCGGGGCATCGTCATTGCCGGCACCGGACTGGGGCATGTCAACAAGCCGCTCTACCCGGCGCTCAAGCGGGCCGTCCAAGCCAACGTCCACGTGGTGATGACCGTGCAGACGCTCTGGGGTTACGTTCAGATGTATGTGTACGACACGGGACGAGACCTCATGGACATCGGCGTCGTCCCTCTGGAAAACATGCTGCCGGAGACGGCTCTGATGAAGCTTTCGTGGGTTCTGGGGCACACGAACGACCACGACGAGGTCATGCGGATGATGAGAGCCTCCGTGTCGCACGAGATCACCGATCGGGAGCCACACAACGGCTATCTCGTCATGCAGGGCGGTCTCCCGGAAACCGAGGAGTACATCTCGTCCCACTGGAAATGATCGCGCGGTTTCGGAATGGGCGGCCCGGTCCGGCGTCAAAAGTGATTGACGCCCATGTTCGGTTGCCCCTAGAATCACGGCTGTTTCGTCCGGGTCGGTCTTGTAACGAAAGGTGCGGATCGTCGGATGGGTTGGTTCACGCGGCAAATGGCCACGGTTGGAGGGTTTTCCTCCCTGACCGGCCGGGCTTTAAGCCGAACGTTCCGCTGCGACGCGAACCATTTCTGGCTCCACTTGGAAGAGCTTGGAGTAGACGCCTGGCCCATCATCGGCATCACGGCCTTCTTTACCGGGGCTGTACTGGCGCTGCAGACCGGAATCGCCTTCATCGATTTCGACATGCGCAGTGCCACAGCGTTCATTCCGAAGATCGTCACCAAGTCCATGGTGCTGGAGCTGGGGCCTGTCTTCTCGGCGCTCGTCCTGGCCGGTCGCTCAGGATCGGCCATCGGTGCCCAGGTGGCGTCCATGAACGTCTCCGAGCAGGTCCACGCGCTCAGGGCCCTAGCGATCGACTCGATCACGTATCTGGTGACTCCCCGGATTCTGGCTTTGGGTCTTGCTCTACCCTGTCTCGCCATCCTGGCGGATCTCCTGGGGATCGTCGGTGGCCTCGCGTACTGTTGGGGCATGCTTGACATGACCTCGGGTGAGTACATCCGACGGGTGCTGGAGAGCTTGCTGATGCGCGATGTGCTCACTTCGACGTTCAAGTGTGCGATCTGGGGCGCCGTCATTGCCTCGGTCGGCTGCTATATGGGGCTCACCGCCCGCCGTGGGGTCGTGGGGGTAGGTCAGGCGACTCGCGGGACCGTGGTCATCTCGACGATCATCATACTCGTCTCCGACTTCTTCTTGACCCGATTCTTGAGGATCATCATCAAGACATTCGTCTGACCGATCGGGGCAGGGAACCCAAAAGGCCAATGAGAAAGCAACTGTTCGACACCAAGATCAAGGATGGGATCTGGCTTTGTGCCATTCTCACGATCATTGTCGCCACCAGCCTGTCGCTGGACGACGTGCAGGGCACCTTCCGCACGGGGAAGATCCGGACGACGATCTTCGTACCCAGCTACGAGGTGCCCTCTGATGGTTCGCTCCTGAAGTCTGGTGATGCGGTCAAGCTTTACAAGAAGATCGTCGGGCGCGTCGAGGCGGTCGACTTCTTCGTGGCGGTCGTCAAAAAGCCGCTGGAAGGCGAGGCTGCAAATCCCACCACCACTGGTACGCTGGCCAACGTCGCCCCTGTGAAGGCGACGAGATCCGACATCGTCTCCGGAATCAAGATCACGGCGGAGCTCTACAAAGGGCAGTATCCCCAGGTGCTGTCGCTCGTGACCCCTGACTCGAACGTCCGCGTCGAATCAGCGACGTTGGGAGACACGGCGATTATCCTATCGGTGGCCCAGAGCGGAGATCCGGTCCAGGATGGGAGCGTCATCAACTTCCCCAAGAACCACGCCAGCCTCTTCGATCCAAAGGACCCTCAGTCCCGGTACGGTCGAGAGCTGAGCGATCCGGAAGAGATCGTCAAGATCCGGCGGGAGATCAGCGCGCTGCCAAGCCGCAAAGGAACGGCAGAGCCCGAAAAGAAGAACCCCAGTGACGATTTTTAGTACCACAAGTTGTAGTGGTCACTCTGCCAGGTGCGGACGGTCGATCGAACCGGCGTAGACAAGGCGAGTTCCCTGCTGGATCGAGAGCTGACCGCCCTTCACATCCACCCGAGCGACTCCCACGGGAGCGAGCACCCTCTCGAGGGGCATCACGTTCTTGAGTTTGGCGCGGACCTCGTTCGTGCGCGAAGCACCGGCGGGTTTGCCCTGAACCGAGAGCTCGTCCACCAAAAACGCCAAGTTGTTGTCCGCCAAGGCCAGCTGCCCCCGAATCCGGAAGGGGACGCTGCAAAGGAACGCGGACACCCTGCCACCGAGAACGAGTCTCTCATGGTCCACGGCGACGGAGGGATTCTTGACGTTCATCTTTCTTAGCATTCGCTCGATGAGCGCCTGATCGATCTTGAGTGCCGGACTCAGAACCGGCCGACCAACGACTTCGATCTGACCGTACTGAAGCCTGCTGTGGTCCAACGCCAGCGAAGACAGCTCCAGAGTTCCCGATTGCACGGTGACTCCCTGAATCTGGGCTTGCCGGCAGTGGACCCGGACCCATTCGCACGCCACGACGTCGCGGCCCTCGACCGGTCCGCGAAGCAGCTCACCGACCTCGACCTGGACCGACCCTCCAGGCTCCACCGTGACGATTCGAGCCATTTCCTTCTTGAGGACCGATTTGACTCTTGCCTCTTCAAAGAGAGTGAGTGTCGAAGGTGCACCGAGGTCAACAGTCCCCCCGTCCTCGGTCATCTGGACTTTGATCGCACGCGGCCGAGATACCACAGCCGAGGTCGACCGTTTGCCGTGATCCGACGAGGACCCGTTCCGTGACACTTGATTGAGCTTGGACTTCTGAGACTGCGACCGTGTCCCGCGTTCCACTGCCTCATTCTTCTTGGATTTGGCTTTGGATTTTGGAGATCTCGATCCATCTCCAGCGCCAGGCCTCACTCCGGAGGACACAGACGCTGACCCGTTGTCGGAAGGAGAGCCCTTTTTGCTCCTGCGCTCGGAGGAACCCGATACCGGCCCCTTCGTTCCGGCGCTTGCCGACTTTTTGGAGCGCCCAGGATCCTGGGGCTTCCCCTTGGAACCCTTGGATGGCGATTTCGAGACTGTCTTCTGCCTCTTCGCCGGATTCTTCACGATGGGCTTGCCGCGGGAGGCGGCCTCGCCCTCTCGAGCGGCGTCGTCCACGAGTCGCGGCCGCAGGTCGGCGGCAGAGATTGAGCCGCCTGGTTCCGCGTCTCCCGTGGAGATCGCGCGAGCCGCACATGACCCGCCAGCCCCACCGAAGACCAGCAGCGACAGAAGCGCCAGAGACACGAAACCGTCGATCCGCAAGCTGCACCTCCAACCCCATCAGATGGAAGGGGTCCGCATGCTACCTACCCCCACTCGAAAACGTCAATCAGCTTGAACCATGCCTACTATTATAGGAAAGTTCGGCGAGGTGACAATTCTGCCCGATCTCACGCAGAGCTTGTGCCGTCCTGTGTCATGCGAGATGAAGGTTGAGAGCGCCCACGCTAGCGGCGCCGGGAGAGATGCCATGTCTTCAAAATGAGATCATGACATCGACAACCCTGTTGCCATCACCCGACTCCCTCATTCCATCAGCTTTCTCACTGTCCAGCTCATGGAATGGAGGTCCATTCTCCCCCGTAAAATCGCAACCTCTTTCTTGACTTCCAACCCCGTCGCTGGCTGAATGGTTACCGTACAGCCCCCCGTGCGGCGAGAAACCAAGAGGCGCTCAAAATACCTTGACATGCCGCCAGTGATGTACGATACACTCGCAACTCGTGGGGTCACCGTACAAGATTGGTCGTGTGTTGACCTTTCAGAGGCGAAGGGTCCTGCTCGGCAGAAAGGAAGGAGAGTACATGAATCTTACGAGTACGCGAGTGCCGCTCTTGGGGCTGCTTCTGGTCCTGAGTCTGCTGGTTTCGGTCAGCGGCGCTTTTGCCTGGACGGAGAACGAATGCAAGGGAATCATGAGGGTGGAACTGAGCCGCCTCACGGATTACTTCCAGCGCTTCGATGTCGATGGCAATGGCGTTCTGTCCTTTGCGGAGCTCATGGCGTTCTACTACGAGGCATCCCAGCTTCCTCCGTACCCGAACGGGGAGTACACTTTCTATCCGGGCGGGTGGGCAAAGGCTCATAGGAACTGGGGGCACTATCAGTGGGCGTGGGGGTTCAATAACCCAGCGAACCCCAACCACGGGCTCAACAAGGATGCCGTGCGGCAGCTGCTGTACCATTTCCGCACCTACGATTTGAACTGCAATGACGCATTGGTTCCGGAAGAGCTCTGGCTCGCCGTCAACAAGCTCGGCACGGAAGTCAAACCCGAGCATGGCGCCAAGCCATACGCCCCGGATTGGGCCGGCCATAAGGGCGCGGGTCCTGGCCAGGGTGGAGCCTATCCCGCTGGTATCGAGCACTACAAGATGGCCAATCCCTCTTACTGGGATTGCCTCTTCTCCGATCCGAAGGCGGGGCTCGTCCGAAAGGACCTGAACGGCCTGATCGCTGATTTCTACGCGGTCGACCTCGATCAGGACTACCATCTCAACCCGCAGGAGATCGAGCGTTACCTGCATCCCAAGGATCCGGAGCCTCCGGCCTTCAAGTTCCAGTTGATCATCGCCCGGAAGGATCTCTTCCAGATGATCAAGGACTTCCCGGTTATCGACAACGATCGCAACAGCGTGCTGTCGTATCCTGAGCTCCTGACCTACTTCCACAAGCTGCCCCCCACCAACCGCTGGGGCCCCTGGGCTCCGCCGTGGGTCATCGATCCGGCGTTCGGTATCGAAAAAAGCGACCTCGCGTGGTTGCAGCACCATGGCTTCCGATCGGCGGACCTGAACCACGACTGGTATCTGTCCACGTGGGAGTTCTGGGGCTACGTTCACCAGCGCTACAACTACAAGCGCGGCTGGGCATACCCAGGACAGTCCGTCCACTGGGGCCAGAAGTATCCGTGGGATCATCCGGCAGCCAAGGGCCCGCAGTTTGTGCTGGCCGAGAACGACATTCTTCGGCTCCACAAGGAGTTCGAGAAGCTGGATACCAACCACGACGGTATTCTGCAGATGGCGGAGTTCGCGGAGGGTCTCAAACAGTTTGCCGCGACTTATTCCGACAAGGCGAATATGCTTGAGGTGCGACCGTACACGCCGGGCCCCGGCGTGGAACACTATCCGTACTGAGCAGGGGTCTTTTGGGAGCGGCTTTGGCCGCTCCCCGCGGTGATCCCACCTTGAGGAGGAGCAGGGAATCCTGCTCCTCTTCTTGTTTCTTGCCGCTTCGGGTGATCAGCGTCGATTGACGTCGTCCAGGCTGGGAAGTTCTCCGCCGGATAAGCCTTCACCGGAGTTGTCCCGAGGATCAACGATATACGCGAGAGTGCGGGTCGTCGTCGAGCCCGAAAGCGGCGCCGTCGACGTGGATTCTGTCGCACCCGTCTCGGTAGACGCCGCCTGGGTCGTCAACGTGGATGCAGAGGCGCTCGTCGTGGTCGATGCCGACGGTGTTGTGGACGAAGATACCATCGAGCTCGTCAGGGCGGACGCGGGCTGAAACAGCGGGTTGTAACCGGAGTCGAGCGAGCTGCCCCCTGCACTGGTCGACACTCCGGCTGAGGATGTAGCGGGTGTGGTCGTTGGGATTGGGGTCGGAGTCGGTTGAGCGACCAATGTGACGGGTTGGACCGCAGCCGCAGCGGTCATCTCGGAGGAAGACGAAATGCCCGAGGTCGGCGCGAACTGAAGGCCACATCCTCCGGTCAAGCCGCAAGTCATGACCAAAGCCAATACCACAATTTGACGGAGAGCGACTGCGCGACTCATATGTCCTCCGCGTCCGACAGGAATGATCGGGTGGACCCTTTTTTTCGACCGGTCGGTCGAGGCGTGGCCCACGGGCCCGTTCGGCTATCCTTTGTCGATTGTATTTTGTCCCTGCTCCGGATGAACGCCACTTATGGGTATGCGTCTGGCCTCCGGATGTTTGACCCTTCGCCATTCTGATTTTTTCGCACCGTTTCTTTACAGTCCAACAAGCTCAAACCGGGTTGGCACTCCCAAGGCTCCTCGTTATCATCCACATCATCATCCACATCGAATCCGGACTCACACGAATCGCTGTCAAAGGGGAGCAAGTAGGAATCGTGGGAGAGCTGTCTTCGGGGCAACGGTTGGAAAAAGTGAGGTTGCCGCGATAGCCCGCATCGAACGGGCGGCACAATCCGTGAAGGCGGGCTATTTGGGCCCGGCTGTTCCCGGCGTTGGCATCACTTGTTGCGGAGAAGGGGGCGCTTTGCTGCCCGCGCCTCCATCATCCTTCTTTGAGTCGGAGGTTCCTTCGGAGGCTCCCCCTTCCCGGGTCGGCAAGAACCCGCGGCCGCCGATCTCCTTGAGATAGAGCTTGGCCACGGAGTCTTCGGGCGCCAACTCCCGGACCTTTTCAAACGCCGAGTAGGCGGCCGGAAGTTGATTCATGTGAAACAGGTTGTACCCCAGAAGAACATGCACTCCGACGTCCTTTGGCATCATCTCGGCATGCTTCTTGAGGTCATCCACGAGTCGATCGAGGTCGGCTGGGTCGCCGAAGTTCGCGTAGCGGGAGTAGTCCAGGCTGGGCCACGAGGCATCCAGGGAAATCCCGAAGCGAAGCTGTTCGACAGAGCCCTGGTACTGGCCGAGGGCCATCAGCGCGTCAGAAAAAGCAAACCGAGCCTCCGCGCTCGATAGGCCGCGCATGATCGCCCGCGCGAAGTAGTCTCGCGCCTTCCGATACTCGCCCGCTTTCATGCACCGATGGCCTTGGTGAAGGAACAGTCGGAAATCCAGGCTTTCCTGCGAAGCCAAGAGGAGCGTTGCAGAACAGGTGGCACACAGCAGGATCAGACACACGATGAGCCGGTGAGTCCTGCCGCGCCCGGTGAGTCGAATATTGTGGCTGATCATCATGTGATCCATGTAATGCGACACCAAGGCGAAGTAAACGGCTTCCTGCGACCCCATTGCACCATGATCGGTGTCAGGCCTTGAGGCGAAGCGGTCTTGGATGGTAGCATTGGTTCTTCACCATGACGTGTATGGGGTCCTTCCAGAAACTGCCTGTCATTCTGGCGTGAGGAACCTCCTGCCATCGCCGTTGTTGGTGACGAGCAGACCAGACTGTCTTGAGACAGGTCACTAGGAGGAATGAATGTACTCCAACCGCCCTCGAGGACGTCGATCAAGCCGCCGTCCGGTTCCCCCTTCGACTGAGACCGGCACTCCTCCCGCGGCGTCTTCCTCGGATTTCGAGCACGATGAGAAAGAATACGCCAGCAACCGGCTGCAAGAGGTCGATCCGGTCGCGGAGCCGCTGCCACCTCCGCGTCCTCGCTTTCGTGGACAGAGGAGCGGATCCTCTCGTGCCCAGTCGGCCAAGACACCCCACGCCCCGGCTCTCCCCCCTCGCGGCTCAGAACCCTGGGCTTCCGTCGGCGCGAACGCGATCCCCGTAGACTCACCGGCCAGACGAGCGGCAACGGCTCCCCCCGAAGGCAGCTTGATGGCAGGGCGACTGCCCACGGCCGAGGTCTGTGGTCGTGTCATCTATCGAGGATCTGCGCATGGTGAGGTCGTCGTCATCGGACTTTTTGGCGCCACCCACCCAGGAAACCCTCTCGAGTACTGGGTCGAGCTCGACGGCCCCGGCCCCTACGTCCTCGAAGGCGTCCAACCAGGACGCTATGAGTTGCACGCCTGCCTGACGAGCGGCCTGTCGCCGAACGGTTTCCCGACGGACATCCTGGCCACGGGACAGCTTCACCAAGGGAAATCGGTCTCGCTCAAGGCGGGAGACATCCTCGAGAACTGCGATGTCGAGCTCTTCGACGAAGTTCCTCGCGGACTGTTGCACGGCATCGACACCGTCTTCTACGACGTTGCCGATCTGGAGTCATCCGTGATCTTCTTCAGAGACGTGCTCGGCCTGACCCTCACTCTCAAAGAAACGAGCTGGGCGGAGTTCGACACCGGGAATACCATTCTCGCCCTTCGCCGACGTCCCCAGACCACCCCCTACGCCACGGCCTCTGTCCGCAGAACGACGATGCCACCCGGCGGAGCGATCGTCGTTTTCCGCGTCGAGAACCTCGACGAGATCCGGCGAGAGCTGGTGCAGAGAGGGGTCAAGTTCATCGGCCGAGTCATCGAGATTCCCGAGGCTCGGTGGACCACATTCCAGGATCTGGACGGCAACCGGATGCAGCTCTTCGAGCGGAGACCCAACCCCTGAAAGGGTCGGGGGGCTCCGTGTCATCGAGACAGGAGCCGGTAGGGATCGAAGGGATCCAGGAAGTTCCCGTCCGGCTGGGCGAGCGCCTGAGGTACGTGCAGGCGACTTCGAGTCGTAAGACTGCAGAGTTCGACGGCGTCCAAGAATGAAGACCGGACATTTCTCGGAACTGTCTCTTTCGTCGAGTGGTGGATTTCCCAACCCATCAGGAGCTCTCCACCTCCTGCCGGGTGGACGATTGGAAGCTTCAGGGGGGGGAGCTTGTCCGTTCCGATCATGCGGACCGACGCCTCGATCTCGGTCAGAGTGAAGATCTGGTCGTTCCAGTCGGCAGGAGGGGCCTGCCGCACGGCCAATAGGAAATGGCTGCTGGCCCCATCGCGAGTCACACCCGCCGTCAACACGGCTCTCGCCGGCTCGTCGAACAGGTCGTAGGTGATCTCACGCGTCGCCACGGACCAAGTTCGGCCCTTCGCATCGGAGAGCGTCGGATAGATCTCGGAAGAGATCGTCGTTGGATTGGAGAGTCCTTTGGAGTGGGTGAGGTAGCCGTCCAGGATCGACGACAGATCGGAAAGCCCCGATCCGCACGGTCCAACAGCCAGACCGAAAGCCGATCGC
>Ga0074195_1000519_pt1 | contig 73118 bp, 67 predicted proteins | sample EPASupsiteHSE623_FD_64525 | JGI IMG/M metagenome (GOLD analysis project Ga0074195, IMG submission 64525) | Bioremediated contaminated groundwater from EPA Superfund site, New Mexico - Sample HSE6-23 | ecosystem: Environmental > Aquatic > Deep subsurface > Groundwater > Contaminated ...
CCTCCGCGCTGGGCGCCCGGATTTACCACTATTAAATTCGAACCGATGGATTGAATATTTTTTTCGATGGAATTTTGGGCGCCTTGGCCGATGGAAACCAACGCGATTACGGAAGCAATGCCGATGACAATACCTAAAATCGTCAAGCCGGAACGAGCCTTATTCCCTGAAAGCGACCAAATTGTTTCCTTGAGTAAATCGATCAACATAGATAATGAAATTGAAAATTGAAAATTTTGAGATCCAAATAATTCTAAATTATAAACACTAGATTGAAAATTAGGATTTAATATTTGGTGCTATTCGGAACTTATGATTTTCAATTTTTAATTTACTCCCGTGTCTTTCTCGATCTCCCCGTCTCTGATTGAAATTACTCTTTTGGCAAAAGAGGCTACTTCGTCTTCGTGGGTGATTACGAGAATCGTATGGCCTTTTTTGTTAAGCTCCTGGAAAGCTTCCATAACCAGCCGGCTGTTTTTGGTATCCAAATTTCCAGTAGGCTCGTCCGCCAAGATGATCGCCGGATTATTGATTAATGCTCTGGCTATCGCCACTCTTTGAATCTGCCCTCCGGATAATTGGTTGGAATGGCGGTCGTAAAAATTTTCTTCCAGCCCGGCGTTTTTTAAAACTTTTCTGGCTCTTTTTTCCTTTTCTTTGGCGGATATGCCTTGATAAAGAAGGGGCAGGGTTACGTTTCGCAACACTGTCGTCCGGGGCAGGAGATTAAAAGACTGGAAAACGAAACCGATCCTGTTCCGGCGCAAATCAGAAAGCTGGTCGTCTTTGAGTTTCGAAACTTCCTGGCCATCCAGGGCGTAGGTTCCGCTGGTCGGATTATCCAAAGCTCCTAAAATGTGCATCAAGGTTGATTTGCCCGAACCCGAGGGGCCGATTATGGCGACAAATTCTCCCTCGTCAACCTCAAAGGAAACCCCTTTGAGAGCTGTGGTCTCGATATCGCCGTTCGTATAGATTTTAGTTAAATTCTTACATTCAATCATGGTTATATTTCACGTTTCATGTTTCATATCCCATGCATATTACATATTTCAATTTTCATATCAGAGTACTCATATGGAATATGATACCTGGTCCATATATGAGATATGATAAATATTACATGAGATATGCTCTAGTTTCTTCCCCCGCCTCCTAGTCCGGGAATACGGATTCCCCCGCCTCCCCCGCTTGAGTTGGAATTAGTGTTGGCGTTCGAGTTGGAATTAATGGTCTGGGTAACGACTTTATCTCCTTCTTTGAGTCCGCTTAATATTTCGGTCTCGGTGTTATTTGTAGCGCCGATTTCCACACTTTTTTGTTTGGGGGTTATTCCTTCATCCAAAACCTCGACATAGGTGTTTCCGCTCTGGGTCTTCACCGCGCTATTTGGAACGGTAACCGCGTTTTGTTTAATGCTGGTAATAATATCGGCCGAAACGCTCATCTCCGGTTTAATGCGCGCGTCAAGCGAGTCGAACCCGATTGTTACGTTGTAAGTTACCACATTTTGAGTAATCGTTCCCAGAGAATCTATCTTCTCTACTTTGCCGGTGGCGGTGAATCCTTCGATAGCGTCGAATTTAAGCATTGCTTTCTGGTCGATGCTAACATTTGGGATATCCACTTCATTTACTTGTACCCGGGCTTTTAAAGTGTTTAAATCGCCGATAATTATCGGCGATAACTTAGTTGTTGTGGTTCCGGTTTTGCCTAGATCGTCCCCATTTTTGATGTTGATTTCATTGACAGTTCCGCTTATTGGTGCGGTAACCTCCCTTTTGGCGGCGTCTTCCTGCTCAAGCTGGAGACTGGCCAGCGAGGCTGTCATATTTTTTTCTGCCTCAATAATTTCGTTATCAGCCGCGTCTATTTTGTCTTCTAAAACTTCCAATTGTCTTCTTGTATAAGTGCTGGGATCGGTCTTATCTTTTTTCTTCGCGGCTTCATAATTGGCCTCCGCCTCGTCTTCGGCTATTTCGGCTGATTCAAGAGCGTTCTTTGCTTGTTTATAAGCAGTCTCCGCTTTTTTTACACTGACTTCCAATTCATTGTTTACGATATTGAAAAGCAGTTGGCCTTCCTGTACCGAATCGCCGACTTGGACTGAAAGGTTAGCCACCGTACCGGTAATTGTCGGGTCGACTGTGGCTGATTGGTCAACGGTAACGTTTCCGCTGGCAGAAACGGAAGTTGTAAGCGTGCCCTTTTCCGCAGCGGCAGTCACATATTGAGTCTGATTATTACTTGATTGGTTCTTACTGTACCAATAATAGCCAGTCCCGACTAATAAAAGAACGATGACAATTGCAATATATTTTTTGGGCATTTATTTATATGTATCATTTAACATTTATCATTTTCCATTCATTTACCATTGAACCATTTGTCATTCAGGGTCAAGGAACCCAATAATGGAAAATGCAAAATGGCAAATGAATGATAAATGATAAATGACAAATGGAAAATCTATTCAAATACTCTTATTATGTCGGCATTGATTACTCCATTATCGCCAGGATTGCCAACCACTACCAGTTGATCATTTTGTTTCAAATCGCTGATTTTTATGTCTTCCCGATTCTTTTTAATGATGGTTTTATCCGTTACTGCGATCGTGTTTTCCTTGCCGTCGCGGTCTTTAATCACTATGTTGTTATTGTTGATCGAAACGATTGTTCCTGCTGTCCCGTGGCCGTTTCGAAAGTCGCGTCCCTGGAAATCACGCATAAAACCCATAGGACCCCCTCCGCGAGGACCAGCGAAATTCCGCTCATAATTTTCTCCCCATTTGTAGGAGAATTTAGCTTTATGGAAGCCCACCCGCATCCCGACGGCGAAGCTGATTAGGGCAATTAGAACTGCTCCGATCACCAGGGTTATAGTTTTAAAATGTTTGGATTGACGGAATTCCTTTAATTTTTTAGTGTCCATGGCTATAAATAAAAATTTATCATATTTCACGTTTCATATTTCATTTATATTGCATATTTCAAATTTCATGTACGGATTCCGGATTAATTCAGCGTATTTCTATGAAATATGTCGCCTGATACTTGTGTGAAATATGGTATATGAAACCGGAAATATGTTAAGCGTGCTGTCTTTTTCCGCCTTGTCTTAAGTTCAAATAAAAATTGAACGATAGCATGAATACAAATATTGGCAATAGAATCACGATAATACTTGTAACCGGCATTGTCTCAAGCAACGAATAAGAAAACTGTTGCCAATGGCTAGCCACAATGTTCAAATCGGAAAAAATTAATGAGGCCAGGTTCCAAAATTCTGATTCCAGGATTGTTTTGCCGAAAGCAGAGGCTGTATAGAATAAAATTAAAAAAGAACCGACAAAACCGGCACGGGATATGAATAATTCAGTTCTAATTTTGTGGGCTCTTTCCTGCCCTATTTTATGCAAAATTGCCTTGTTCAGGCTTTTGGGCGGTTCTACCTTGGCAATATTTTTAAAAACGAGATTTAATTTGTTGTTCATATTATTTAATACGATTGAAAAACAAGTTCAGACGCAATTGTGATTCGCAAATCGTAATATGGAGGTCAGGGGAGGAATTTTTTGAGGCACTGCAGTGCCCTTTGATGCTGGCTTTTTATGGTATTGTAGGGTTTTTTGAGAATTTCGGCGATTTCCATTAAGGAAAAATCGTCCTGGTAGCGCATAAGCAAGATAATTTGATAATTTTTGGGGATCTTCCCAAGGCTTTTTTCGATATTTTTCGCCAGGTCCGCTTTTTCCAATATTTCATTGGGAAGAATTTTATCATCAGCGATGTTGTCGATCCAGTTATTCCCTTCTTCGTCTTCAAAAAAAGCGAACGGCAAGCTTTTCTTTTTTTTCAAAAAATCGTACGCGGTGTTTCGGGCTATCGAAAAAATCCAAACTTTGAAACTTTTATTTTGGTTGAAGCGCGACAAATTTTTCCAAACTTTGATAAAAACTTCTTGGGTTAAATCTTCCGTCGAAGACATGTCTCTGGTCAGGCGGAATATGAAGTTATAAATTGGTTTTAGATATATATTTAACAAGTTATCAAAAGCCTCATTGTCTCCATTCAGAAATCGGGCTACTAGTTGCTCGTCCTTGGCATTTTCCATACAAATTTATTATCATGTAGAGACGTAGCACTGCTACGTCTTGGCACTGCTACGTCTCTACTAACAATACAACACAGAATAAAAATATGAAATATCTAAAGCTTGTTCTGATCGTGTTGGCGGTCGGGTTTGCAGTTGTTGTTCTGGGAATTCTTTTTAAAAAATTTATTGGTTTCGGCCCGGAAGATTTTTCTTTCAAAATAGAGACGGACCGACCCACAAGGGATTTTCCCGTACACGAGAATATCGTCGTCAGCGTTTTTTGGGTAGGCGAACAGGCTGACGATTCCAACGGTTTTATTTCCAACGAAGCGAGCGCGTGGGACGGGAACTGGGAAAAACATTATGGCGGAGTAGACGATCCGGACAATCGGGACGGATTTTTGCCGGCCGGTTTCACTCCCAAGGAAAATCCTTTTTACTTCGCCCTTCCCTACAACGATTTCGATTCTAAAGGAAAGCGCAAATCCGAAGCTGCCGACGTAGTTTATTGGTCAAAAGAAAAGGATTGGGGAGAGCGGGAGTCGATGTGCAAAAACCGCTGGATAAGAATAACCAAAAACAACTCGAGTGCTTACGCCCAGTGGGAAGACGTCGGCCCTTTTGGCGAAGAGGACTCCGACTATGTGTTCGGCAATACCGAACCGGGGAACAAAAGGAAAAGCGAAGCCGGCCTGGATGTTTCGCCGGCGGTGAAGGACTATCTGGGGCTCTCCGATATAGACAAGGCAGATTGGCAATTCGTACGGGATGAAGACGTGCCGGACGGGCCGTGGAAGCAGATTGTGACTACCCGGAATGGTGATTGAGTGTAAAAAATATTCGGGGTAAAATAAATATGATAAGAATTATCAATTTTGCAATTCACAATTTTCATTCAATTAACAATTCAAGAAATTTTCATTTTAAATTCAAGAATCACAGGGAAATTGATAGTTGAAGATTGAAAATTAATATTAGAGGGAGGTGAGTGCAATGGAAAACGAACTAAAAAGCATATCCTGCGATCCGGATTGCGGGTTTATGGTCAGGAGCCACGATGAGATGGAAACAATCGAGATAGCCAAGAAGCATGCGAAAGATAAGCACAATATGGATGTTTCGGACGAGGACTTAAAAGCAAAGATGAAAACGGAGAAGATGTGAATTATTTTTTAAAAATAAACATGCGTTTGGGCATACGGAAATAAACAGCCGCGGGCATTACGCCTGGCGGCTGTTTTGTTTTGTAAATAGATGATAGAATCGGGCTGGCAATCAATCCATGCATGATAAAAAGGAGGATACAGCATGTGTGAGGCTTTAAAGCGTTTACCGAAAGGGGTTATCTATCCCGTTGTGATATATACTACGGGAAGACCTGAAAAACCTTATGAAATTGACCTTCGGGTTAGCAACCCTTGGGGTTTGTTTCCCGAAATGCTTGCCATGAGGAGAAAAGCATCGGAAGTGTTTACTGTGATGAATCGAGCGGACGAGCACAAAATTTTCCTTGTTACCCAAGGCGACAAATATGAGCTTAGCCGGATAATGCGAGCGCTCAACAACAAGCCGGGCAGCCTCTGGGACGAGGAAAAAAACATCGCCGCTTAGTGGCAAACAACACGGGGTGTCTGCTTCAATGAAGCGACACCCTTAAATTTTATCAGTCGAAATAAATTCCACTTTTGTTCACGAATGTGAGTGTAAGTGGAATTTATTAAAATATTCAGATTAATAAGATGCATAAAATCTACATTTTTGGCAATCCTCTGCTCTCTTTTGACAGTATGCCTATCAAACTGGCGCCGGAATTGAAAAAAATATTTCCGAAGATAAAATTTATTGTGAAAGATCCCAATGAAAACCTAAAGCCGGATAACGGCGTGCTTTATATAATCGATACTGTTGTCGGGATAAAAAAAGTTGAGATAATAACTGACTTAGACAAGATTCAACTGGATAAAATTTACTCCGCCCATGATTTTGATCTGGGATTTAATTTGAAACTGCTCCAAAAAATAGGCGAGTTAAATGCAGTGATTATTATAGGAATACCGAGCGGAATAAAAAAAGAAGATGCTCTTGTTAACCTGGTAGAATCAATAAACAATGTCATCCTGAGCGAGGTCGCCGCGGCGACTGAGTCGAAGGATCTCCCTTAGAGCACCGAGGTCAGATCCAAATCAAATCCTTCGACTGCGGCCGAAACGACCTTCGGGTCGGACAGGTCTCGACTTCGCTCGGGATGACAATATAGACAGGAACAACGAAATAACTATTTTGTTATTTTTACTCGCAAGAAATGCGAGGCGCAGGACATGCAAGGGTCGTAAGCGCGAATAATCTTTTCCGCTTCCTTGCGGATCGTTTCTTCCAATTTTTCTTCTGCCACCGCATCCGATGAACAAAAATCAACCACTATTTTTTTAATGTCTTCTCGCATATTGATGAGGTTTTGGGCGGTAGGAATGACTAAATTCAGGTATCTGACCTTGCCTTCGTCGATTGCCATCCAATAGTATAGGGTCCCGCGGGGAGCTTCAATGACGCCGACTCCTTCCCCGCTTTGTTTTTCAGGTTTCGCCGGCTCCTCTTTCTTGAATTCGTTAGTTTGGAGCAGTTCTATTGCGTGATCGACGGAGTGAAGAATCTCAATTGCCTGTGCCAAGTTATTGTGATAGATGTTCTCCGAAGGAAAAACCGCGAGATATTTTTCCGCGTCTTTTTTGGTGTTCGGGTGCAGGTTTTCTTTATTCAGATTTATCCGCGCCAAAGCCCCGACCATGTAATCTTGGCCTTCAAACTTGAATCCGCTGGCTTGGGAATAAGGCAGTACTACGTTGTGCAAGTGATCCCAGTAATCTTTCTCTTCGATTACCGCGCCGCTGGTGGATTTTATTGTTCCCTCCAGGAAAGAAAAATCCGGGGTGGCGATTGCCACAAAATTCGTTTTACGTTTCAGTTCCCATGGGCAGTTAAAGTAAATATCGATCAGCTTAAGGACGCTGGGACGGATTTTTTGAAGTTCTTCGATGGTGGCTGGAATTTTGCTTTTATCCACTTCATTGGAAAATCCGCCTACCTGCTCAAAAGTTGCATGCACGGAACGGCCGGCCACCAAGTTAGACAAGTTATTACCGGCTTCTTTAATGTGAAGAGCGTCATGGATTAGCTCTTTCCCGCCATAGGCGGGTCCGCCTTGGGAGGACTTGTCGTCGGGAAGATCTAGTATTGAATCTAACCCGAACATGTCTGGCAGGGAGAAAAAATACAAATGCAGCGCGTGATCCCGGATCATTAAGCTGTACATGGTAAGTTTGCGCAAAAGCATGGTCTGCTCGCTCGGCTTTATCTCCAAAGTTTTTTCCACGGCTTCAATGCAGGCAGTCATATGCGCGATCGAACAGGTGCCACAGATGCGGGAAACCAATTGGGGTACGCTGACAAAAGGTTTTCCCTGTACCGCTTGATTGAAAAAGCGCACATTTTCCATGACTTTAAGGACCACATCCTCCACTTTTCCATTGCGGATTTTTATGTCGAGATCAGCATGACCCTCAATTTTAGATAGTTTGGATATCTCAATATCAAGATCGCAAGTGTGCATAAGAATAGTTAACGAGTTAGCGAGTATGCGAGTTAACGAGCGATACGGAAGTCCAAAATATAGAGATTCGACTCGGAAACTCGTGAACTCGACAACTCGTAAGCTCTTATATGTATTTCTCAAACGTTTTTACGAAGATTTCTTCGCTGATCGGGCAACCGGGAATCTCATCGTCCACTGTGACAGCCTCTTTCAGGGCAAGCGCTTTGGGCAAGAAATCATATATTTCCAAGTGCTCTTGAATCTGTTCTTTCTGCTCTTCGGTAAAGGTGTTTCTTTGACCGGAGGGTAAGGCGGAAATCGCGCAAGACCCCATAGCAATCAAAATTTTACTGTTATTTCTGATTTTTTCGATCTGCTCTTTGTCTTTTTGGCTCGTAACAACCCCTTCAACTAGAGCAATGTCGAGATTGGCAATCTCGGTCTTGTCTTTTACTGAAAGAAAATAAACCAATTCGATTTTTTCCAGCCACTCGATTAATTTGTGATTGAAAATTTCGGTAAGATAAATACTGCAACCCTCGTCGCAGGTGAGTGAAAAAATTCCTACCCGCTTTTTAACTGGATCAGTTGCCATAATGGATTTTAATTTATTGTTAATATCCCTGTTTGTGCCCGACTGCCCCTTATCGTGTGCTTTCCGCTCTTGTATTTGTAGCTCATTGCGAGGTCGTAGCTTCCCGGCCGCCAATCCTTGCATTTTAATCTAACCACGATTCTGACTGAGCTAGCGTGACTTACCACCCTTGAAGGACGGATTCTCTTGTTATTCAGCTTGATGGAAATTGCCTTGCTTTTATTCTTCTTCAAGTTCGACAAGCTTAAGCCGGAAAAAGTAAAAGTAATCCTTTTGCTGCGGGTATGTTTGGAAGAACAATTCAATGAGGAAACATTGCTGGTCACAGTGTCAGCATCTTCACTAACAGCAGTACTGTCCGTATTGATTCTAAAAGGAGTAAGGCTTAAAGAAGCGCTTGCGAATCCGGCTCCGTCGGTTACCGCTATTTTGCAATTGGAATACGTGCCGTCGGCCAGACTGTTGAAAGTAACCGTGTTATTTCCTACAGTAGCAGCGGTTGTGGAGCTGGAACAGTCCCCGCTGTAGCTGATGGTTCCGGCTTCGTCGGTGGAGAATGTCACTGAAGGGGTGCTGTCGCTGCCCGAAGCGCTTACAGGAGTTACTTCCGTAAGAGTGGGTTTGAGTTTGTAGATAAGCACTCGGTTGTTCAGAGTGTCTCCGACGAATAAATTGCTTCCATAAGCGAAGACTCCTATGGGTTGGTTAGTAGTGTTAGCCCTTGCCGACCCTCCTTGATTGGCGGCATTTTCCGACATACTGGTTTGTCCGACAACCACGTCCGCGCTGGCGTTATTCGAAGCGGGTATAGAATTGTAGATCAATACCCTACTGTTAATACCGTCTGCGATAAACAGTCTAACTCCATCTGAGTGAATATCTTGGGGAAAAGACAAGGTATTAGCCCCTGCCGACCCTCCTTGATTGTCGCCGTTGCTTGTCATATTCTGTTGCCCGATTACCACGTCCGCGCTGGCGTTGTTCGAAACGGGGATGGAATTGTAGATGAGTACTCTGCCGTTGGGAGTGTCTGAAATAATCAATTTAGTTCCATCTGCATAAACACCTCTTGGAGAATCTAGAGTGTTTGCTCCTACTGCTACTCCTTGGTTAGCGCTAGTGTTTGTCATATTGGTTTGACCGACAACCACATTAGCACCGGCATTGTCTGAAGTTGGAGCAGAATTATAAATTAAAACCCTATTATTAAAGCAATCCGAAATAAACAATTTAGTTCCGTTCGAATATACTCCTACAGGGAAGAATAAGGTATTAGCCCCTGCCGACCCTCCTTGATTGTCGCCGCTGCTTGTCATATTCTGTTGGCCGATTACCACGTCCGCGCTGGCGTTGTTAGAGGTAGGAATAGAATTGTAGATTAGTATCCTATTGTTTAAAGTATCTGCAATAAATAATTTAGTTCCGTCCGAAGAAATGCCAGACGGAAAAGCTAAAGTATTGGCCCCCGGTGATCCTCCTTGGTTGGCATCGCTGCTTGTCATATTCTGTTGGCCGATTACCACGTCCGCGCTGGCGTTGTTCGAAGTGGGGATAGAATTGTAGATCAGTACCCTATTGTTTAAAGTATCTGCAATAAATAATTTAGTTCCATTAGTATAAGCTTTTGTTGCATAGAGAAGAGTATTAGTTGATGCTGGGGGGATATCGCTACTTGTCATATTAACTTGGCCGATAACCGTATCCGCAGAGCTGTTCGCGGTAGAAGTCAAAGCTTGGGCGAAAGGCAAGTTACCAAGACCCAGGTAAAACGACAGGGTGGCCATAACCGAGATAAGCGAGATGATTTTAATTCTCATATTTATTTCTTTTCTAGTTTGTTTTTTTGACATCTACTTGTAGCAATATTTAAAATAACATATAAATTTACGCAGACGAAGATAAATTTAAATTTTTTATATGCGAAAACGTGTCGGGGCGATTATATTTGAAGGGGATTCAATAATCCTGATAAAAAGAGTAACCGAAGAGAGAACCTATTGGGTTTTTCCGGGCGGGCAAATTGATAAAGGCGAGACCAAAGAAGAAGCGTTGGTGCGTGAGTGCAAAGAAGAACTGGGGATTGACGTTAAAATTATAAAGCCTTTCGTGGAGCTTCGCCATGAGCCATACGGCAACGAACAACAAGAATATTTTTATATTTGTGAAAAAACTGGCGGCGAGCTCGGCACTGGCGACGGGCCGGAATTCTCCGGCGACGAAAGATATCTTTATCGAGGAACTTACGAAGTGGTGAAAGTACCGAAAGAAAATATAAAAGATCTGAATCTTTTACCAGAGGAAATAAAAAACAAGGTGTTGGAAATAAAATAAGCCCCGAACCTTGTGGTTCGAGGCAGTTGGGAAATGAGGAGACGCTAGACTTCTCTGAAAGTGTAGGGTCTCTTTAAAAAAATACTCGCTTTCTCGGGATAGCTCTCAGGATTGAGCAGCCAATCAACAAGAGAAGCAGTACTGAGGAGTGAATTACCGTCCTGCGGTGTAAAACACCATCCTATGACCTGATACCCAAAGGGAGATTTACGGATCGTTACGGTATTCTCAACGAGGACGGTTTGATTCAGGATGCGGCCGAAATATCCATGGTCGCGGCCAAAGGAGAAGACCTCGCAGCTTTGCTTGTCTTTTTTCTCCTCGGATTTCGTAATTGCGATGAGTCGATTATTCTCGACTCTGGAGAATACTTCATCAAGGGTGATTTTCTCGGCGAGGGTGAGACAAAAATGCATGGCGTGCATGTATTGGGTTGGGGCTTTTGCTATCGACGCCCAGATGGAAAGGTCGTAACCCAGAGTTTTGAAGAGTTTTCGCGCATCTCTCGCTTGATGACCGCCTGCCTCGGCATCGGTATGCCTGCCTACTTCGATAGATGGTATAAAACCGCCGATCTGACCAACGTCATTTGCTCGACGAATGTAGACAAGCTGGCAATCAAGAATGTTGTCGGGACCGATTTTCCCTTGGTTCATACCTATGGTGTCGATGATCACCGCGGCATTATGGGTGTTGCAACTTACCACGGTCCAGAACTGGTCAACCTCATGACCCTTTTTCCCGATCAGAATTCTGTCGCTTATGTTTCTGGCATACATTGTTCCAAAACCATACTCACTACCTTGGGAGACGAAATACTTTCCGCTGTATTTGGGCAGAGAATAGTACTTCTCCCTATTCTTCAAGCCGACCCCCTTCTTTGTGCATTCAATGGCAATGGCTGATTCAGCCAAAGCCTCGAGAAACGTGGCTACAGGGTGAATGCCGATTTTCTCAAATTCTTTGGTGGACTCTTCGTAACATACGAATTTGGCACCTCTCTCGACTAGATCGTTTATCTTGGGTTTGCCGGATCGAAGAGGATTTAGTTTAGTGAAAAAAATCTCCTCGATACCAAGTTGGGACTTGTGGTCAGCCAAAAGTCCAATCAACGGCTCGCCAATGGTTCCGGTTCCTACTACAAAAACATTTCCCATGATAATGACCTCCTCTTGTTGTAGTAGCTGTAGTGTGCGCGGCCCGTTTTTTATTGCGGGTCGTCTTACCGGTGGTCTAACACCGGAAAAATTTTGGGTCAAGGGTAGGGTAAATAGCAGGCAACAAGCGGTAAGTAGCAAGCGGCGAGTTTACAAGAAAATTTTTGTGTATTAATAATTTAACTTAAAGACTCTTGTTTCTGTCAATCTAGATCAAAAAAGGAGGTCTTATGAGAAGGTACACAGTACCCAGAGTAGCTCATTGCAAAGACGGATGCAGTATCTAGCCGCACTGGTAGCGGCGTAAAATATTACCAGACTTTTTAACCCGATTGCGCTTGTGATCGGGTTTTTTCTTTCTTCGCCCGTCCGAAGCCTTGGCGAAAGCGGGTTAAGCCAAAAAAAACACTGCTCTTTTTGGGGAGCAGTTTACATGAACATCAAGTGAACAAGCTGGTGAGTTAACCGATCAATTCGGTGACGGTAAAATGTTTTCGACAATTGTAGCACCAGAAGACTTTCCTTAGGACCGGCTGGCCTCTCTCGTTTTTGCCTTTGATGGTGCTTTTGGGGAGATTCTCCATAGAAACTTCTCCACACTCACATTGACCGCGTTCCGAGGTGAGTATCTTCACCGCGTTTTCCTTAAGTCTCCGCCCGAGTCCGTAAACGGTACTCAGCAGAACCGTGCTTGGCATTTTCCCTCCTTAGCCAGCAAAAATTCGCACCTAAGCTCAATATTTATTCCTGTTATATGAAAGTGTCAATAGGCGTTTCAAATATGGTCATAAAATGATTAGAGACAGGCGTATGGGCCTGTCTCCGGGGTGGATAAATTTTAGCTCAGTCAGTCCGTTATTATAACAGGATCTTTGAGCTTTACTGCGCAGAATATCCGCGCGGCGTCTTTTTCAGTAAGCCTTACACATCCTCCCGAAGAAGGCTTGCTGAGGATTTCTCCTTGGTGGAGACAATGTCCTCCTCGTCCATCGAGCTGACCGGGAGTAAACTGAAGGGCGTAAGGCATGTACACCTTTTTACCCATTTTTTTAGAGTACTCTACTGACAGTCTTCTCTTGGACTTTTCTAAAATTTGAAACTTGCCTTTCGGAGTTTCGTGTCCATTTCTGCCGGTACAAACCGGACCCGAAAACGCGAGCTTTCCTTGCTCGTAAAAGCCGAAGCGCTGGATCTTTAAGTAGACCCGCACTTCCCTTTCCTTTAAGGAAGGAATTTTTTCGGGGACCGGTGAGCTCTGCACCGCTTTGGCACAGGACGAACCAGCAAAAACACAATGACAACAAAAGTTGAAAACCAAACCCAAACAGAAGAGGATAACAATAAAAAATGAACAGGGTCTCGATACTTTCATCTTTCTTCTCCCTTTGTTTCATTTTCTTCCCTCTCCCCGTCGGGCGCAAAATGTCCCATTTCTGGAACTAGAATGTATAAGGATTAATTACGAAAAAGTCAATAGTAGTGACGCACAATATTATAATATATAAAGCCTTGGGATTTTTCATTTCTAAAAAATTCTAATATTCTGAATTTATAGTTTTCTAATAACAATTTCATAATTCAAAAATAAATACAAAAGTATGGCAAAAAAGAAAGAAAAAAAAGGCGTAACTGGAACGCAAAAGCTATCACTGGTAGTTACTGGCGCAGTGGTACTGCTTCTGGGAGTACTTATGGGCGTGGCAATATATCTGTGGCAAGAATCGGCATACGATATTGGCGAGAGCGAAGGATATGAAGACGCGGCCACCAGAGGAACTCAAAGCCAAAGAGTGAACAATAAAGATGAATCAGGCAAACAAAACATGAAGATCCAGAATTCAAACACGAATCAGGCTTCAACTAAACCAGTCCGACAATAAGATTGAACATCTGGAAAATTATTCTTTAAAGCAGCTAATATTTTTTTATATCGTATATATTGATTATTAAGACAGAAGGGCAATAAGCAGGTTGCTCTTATGGGTTTTTAATATATAAATCTAACATGGCGAAGAAGAAAAACGAGAGTAAGAAGAAGAAAAAACTGTCCGTAAAAAATAAGAAAAGCAAGAAAAATAGTATTCTGGCCATTGCCAAGGAAACTAAAAAAAAGAAAGACAAGAAAAGCGCAAAGACGCAAAAAGTTTCTCAATCCGAAAAATTGGAAATATGGAATAAGAATTTTATTTTGGCGGGTATAGTAATTATCCTAGTCGTTCTTAACGCCGGGTTTTATATCCATAAAAAGTACAGGAATAAAGCTCAGAATGTCCCGAATATCCAGACTCCCGATACCGCAGCTATTCAGGAAAAAACGAGCGAACAGCCAAAGACGAAAGAAGAACTCGAAAAGGAAGAACAAGACAAAATCATCCAAGCGCTTTTGGAAAAACAGGAAATGGAAAAATGGAAAACTTATAAAAATACTGCTTACGGTTTTATGTTGAAATACCCGGACAACTGGTTGGATCCGGTCGTTATCAAGCCGGAAAAAGGGGTGAAATTCAGGTATAAAGTTTCTTTTAGGAATGCAAGTGCTGAGGAAGCCGGTCAAAAAGGGTTTGACGTTGTCGTGTATCGGTCAAACAAGCTAAGCGGCGGTAATACCGAACCCGAATATACTGATAATCTTGTAATTAAAGACAGTGCGGCCGAAAACTATGAAAATTGTCTGGAGCCGGACGTCCACGAAGTTGGACCCAATAAATATCCTGCAATTGAAGTATCAGCGTTGAAAGATGACCCCTGTTTTCAAGAAACCTATTTTTTCAGCATACAGAAAGGCAGTAATATATTCGACGTAGTTCCCTTTCCGGAAGGAGGCGTTGGCTATCCGGATTACGACGGCGAAAAAAAAGTGGCGGAAACTTTGCCGGAATTTAACAGGATACTTTCGACATTCGAATTGCTGACCATTGCGGCAAAAAAAACTACGGTAGTGCCAAGAATAACCGCGCCGAAGCCGGTGGCCAAAGTAAAAAATGTTGGGGGCAAGCGAGTTTGTGCTAAAAAAAATGACAAACCCCACAAGAGCAAACAAAATAAGAAAAAACATATGGATATGGAATGCTGTCTCGATCCGGATGAGATTCCAAACCCGTGGTGCACGTACTAATTATGAAGCATAAAACATATAAAATAAAATGAAAGCAAAAAAAAAGAAAAAGAAGGCTGGCATTCACCATCGTATTCATCGGCATATTAAGAAACATTTGAGCAAACTGAAGAAGAAGCGCCCGCGTGTCCACAAAGCAGTTGTTCTAATGAGCATAACTATGCCGATTGTTTTGGGGGCGTTGCTTTTCGGCAGCAGCGCGCTTTATTATTACGAAAGCTATTTCGACAACACTGATTACAGCAAAGAGAAAATCACGGTTAATCTGCCGACGGTTCCGGACGATACGGTCAATTGGAAAACCTACCAGGACAGCGAGACGAAATTTTCTGTTAAATATCCGGATCGTTGGGATGATCCCGAAGTAACTTCGCAGGGGAAAAGCGGAACTAAATATCTGCGTAAAATTTCCTTTGACAACGGTCTGGAAAGCCATGACAAAAGTTATAAAGGATTTGAAGTTTTCGTTTACGACTCGGAGAAATTCCCTAGTCCGGTGAACACGGACAGTTTAATCGCAAAAAACTCTGGTACTTTCCAGACTGACAATTGCGACAAGGCGGAGTTTCTGGAAGCTTCTATCGGAGAAGGCGGATATCCTGCTCAAGAAGTGGATATTTGGAATGACAATAAGTGCTTTCAAGAAGCTTATTTCTTCAGCGTTACGAAAGGCGGCTACACTTACAATATCGTACCCAAAATAGGAAATATCGAAAACCCTATCGGAGGAGGAATGAAACCGGGCATTATTTCCGCTTTTCCGAAATTTTTTGAAATAACTTCGACTATAGTGCTTCCCGAAGAAGAAAAAAAGATAGTCGAAGAAGACGACAAACCTGCGGTCGTCAAAAAAGCTCCTCCCCGCCGGGTGTTGAAATCTATGGGCAGTTGCCGGCACAAAAATGACAAACCTCGCAAAAGCAAAACAAAAAAACACCGGCACATGGACGAGGATTGTTGTATGGATCCGGATGAGTGGCCGAATCCGAGGTGCCAATACTAGCTTAGCAGAAAGTAACAAGGGACAAGATACAAGGTACAAACAAATTTCAAGATACAATATTCAATTTCTCAAAATTTTGAAAATTGGGATTTGATTGTTGGATATTGTTTGTCTCTTGTTTCTTGTAACTTGTATCTTCTTACGAAATGAATTCACTCCATCGGTGGAAAATTCTGATTTCTGATTTTTTTAACAAAATTCCGGCGGTTATTTTAATTCCCGGAATACTTTTAGCGTCGTTTCTGGTAGCTATTTTGCTTATCTGGTCGGGTATGAAAATGGCGCCGCTGGAAATAAAAGAACCGTATGAAAGCAATAGTAATACAAATACAAGGAGAAAAAATGTGACCAAAGACGGCAATGAAAATCTCGGAAATGATTTTGAACAAAATCTCGCAACTGAATCAGGGAATTCCAGCAACGGTGGAGGCGCTCCCGCTGACCCAGGCCAACAAGGAAGTGAGGGGTCGGGAGGAAATGCAAGCTCGCAGAGCTCGAATCTCACGAACCAAAACAACAATTCCGCAAATAGCACCGGCACAAGCACAAGTACGAGCGAGAGCCAGGATAGCAAAGAAAAAAGCTCAAATTCAAGCTCCAGCTCAAGTTCGAGCAGCAGTTCCAGCGCGGGCGGAAGCAGATCTTCCAGCTCGACTTCGACGTCTTCAACAAACAACTCAAACTTAAACAGCAATGTGAGCGCGAACTGCACTTACCCCGAAGGAGACGTTGAATCGTGGTGGCTACGAGCATCCAAAGCGGAAAGAAGCTGTTATGTTAAAAAGAATGGTTTTCCTGATTTTCTAGGCGACTCCCCGTATTTTTGCGATTATGACAAAAATGAAGATTGTTATATACGATAATACTTAGTTATTCTGAACTAAGGACTATTTTACTTTGATCGAATACAGGTTCAAGTTTTTATCGGCGTTGGAGTAAACAATTTTCTTTCCATTGGGAGCGTAAAAGGGATCATTGGCGGTGTAACTGCCAATTTTACTGCCGCTGCCCCCGTCTTTTAGCTTGCGTTTATAAAGCAATCCGTTCTTGTCGGTTCGGCTGTAAACAATATAAACTCCGCCTGGCGAGATTGTGAAGGAATATGCATCAATACCGCTGACGGAATCTCCGTCATCGTCATCATCCGCATCTTTTTTGTAAAGTTTGCTATCGTTTACATTTATATAGTAAATGTGTTCTCCGCTTGCGGAATAAATGGCGTTCCGGGTGTTGGCATCGGTAATAGCCTCGCCGTCGTCATCTTCGTCGTCATCGTCAGCTTCTTTTCTATACAGTCTTCCCTCTTCGTCGGCATTGCTGTAAGTAATATACTTCCCGTCGATAGAATAGGTCGGATCCAGCGAGGAAACTTCATTAAATTTCTCACCGTCTTCAGTGTCGTCGGAATCTTTCAGGTAAAGGACGTTTCCCTTGTCGCGGTTTACGTAAACAATATGATTTCCGTCCGGAGAATAAACCGGATCTGACGCGTTATCGTCGGTAATCGCTGTACCCTTCGCGTTATTGTTGGACTTTTTCTTGTAGAGACGGCCTTCAGTGCCATCGTCGTTTCTTGTGGAATAAACGATATGCTTACCGTCGGGAGAATACACCGGATTAAAACCGGGAACTTTAGTGAGCTTTTTATTTTTACTGGTCTGGGTTTTTGCTTGAGCCGTCGGAATAATATTGTTGTCGGCGTTGCTTAATAAAATACCCGCTGTTGCCAGCGCTAACGCCAAGCAAGACCCTAGAACTATTATTTTTTTACGCATTTTTTGTTTTTATTGGTTAAGTTTTTCGTATTATAGTGAATATATACTAATAATCCAAGGCGTAACCAGACTGAGTCGTTGGAAAAATACGGGCGATAAAAAGCGCAAAGTGTGAAAGTACGAAGTAAAAATAAAGTGCAAAGTTAAAATTTCAAAAATTTAACTTTTAAGCCGGATACCTCGAATTTATTTGCGCTTTGTTGCTTTGTTTTTTACTTTGTACTTTGTGACTTTGTCCTTTCAGATTAAAAAAGTTTAATTTGTTTATCATCACTTCTCTTACGGGGTTTGTATTTGGCGGTGCTGGTGATTATTGAGTTTACGGCTTGACCGGAGAGACTCATCAAAGATCCGATTTCGCGCAAAGAGTACCCTAATTTATGAAGTTCGCGGACAAGTGATCGGCGTTTTTTTCTTTCCTCGGGGCTTTCAAGGCCATCGATTCTTTTTAATATTCCCAGAGATTCAGGACCGTATTTACTACGGAGGTAAATTTTTATTTTCTTGAGACGAAAAGCGAGATATTCAGGATCTTTAACCATTTTTCATGTATCATTTTTCATATTTCATGAATATTTCATTTTTCAGATTTTTAACATGGAATATGAAATATGATGATTGTATGACATATGGTAAATGTAATATGAAATATCCTTTTAGTCCAATACAAAAAACCATGCCCCGTCTAATGACGGGGACACGGATTTTGTTTTGTTGTGAAGAAAGTACATTACACCGAAACCGGCTTTACTCCGTCATCCTTCGAAAACGCTAAATAGCCCGGCACAACCAAGTTAGCGATAGGGACAATAATCAATATTCCCCACCAGTTTGGCTTATTGACCGCTTTGGCTATATCCATCCAAATAATCACCATTACTACGATCAGCAAAAGGTTTGCAAACGGGATAAAAGCGAGGAGAAGCGACAATGCCCACCATAACGGTCTCTTGGCAACCTTGATCATTAGGATAAAATTCAAAATCGGAATCCAGGCGAACCAAGCGTTGTCTGTCTTAGTTTTCTGAGCGATTTTCATCAGACAAAGCGCGTAGTAAACATAAACGGCAATTCCGAGTATTACGAAAAAGACAAAGAATCCACCCATAACCGCCATAAGACCTACTGCCGCTTCTGGTGGCATTTGTTGGGCGGCCGCGTTTTGCAATGCCTGATCGATGGCCGGATCTCCGAATTGATCGGCTGAATATTCCATTAAAAGCACCCCCTTTCGATTTTTATTTTCATTTTTGTTTTATTGGAAACCGTAATGAATAAATTTATGATAGTATAAGTTTATTAATATTTCACGTTTTAGGTATCATTCAAACATTTGTTTTAGTTTAATATAAATATAAAATGGAAAACCAAATCGTAACTTGCAACGGGATGGATTGTTCCGTTTGCTCGTTGTTGGAAATATTCCAAAATCTATTTATTTGGTTTTTAGGAGCAGCCTCTTTAGTTGCTATTCTTTCAATAATAATCGCAGGAGCGATTTATATTTTGAATCTGGGAAACAGAGAATTGCTAATTAAGGCAAAAAAATATGCCACCTACACTCTCGCAGGCTTTGTAATTACCCTGGCTTCTTTTATATCCATTAATACTATTTATCTGGTGGCGGGGGTAACTAGTAAAACCAGTTGGTTTCAAGTAGAGTGTGCAGGAGAGTCGGAAAAACAGCTGACAGAATTACAAAAACCGCGAGTTGCTGATTTAAAATATGAATTTGTAAAAGCGGGGAGTGTTTTCACTTCAACGTCGGATCCAGAAAAAATTACCGGGTTGGAGGTCGATAGCCTGGATTCGCAAAATATGCTTTTTGACTCTTTAGAACTTCTTTCTGGCCAAATGATTAGATTTATTGTTTCGGATAAAACATTGAATGAAAGCGATATTAAAGACTACATAAGCCAAGAGAAAGGATTTTTTGTTCTGCCTGGCGGAGACCGAGGAGTCGGGACGGGAACAGATGAGGTTATAAAGATAATTAGAGACGGAGATGTTATAAGAGTAGTTTTGGAGGGGGAAACCCCGACTATCTTAGGACAATTTGATGCGAACGATAATCCTAGCCAATCGGAAAAAGTTTTTCAGCAAGCGATCGAATTGCTTTCTAATAGGAAAAATCAAGGGAAGAATGTTTACGTCTATAATGACCGCAATCAGGAAGAAAAGGTTAATTTTGACGAAACGGCTTGTACGGAAAGCGGAGGAGAAGTCACAGTTTTTCAAAGCGAATGTACGGCGAGAAAACAGGCTTGCGGCCAAAAAAATATTTTATGTTCCGATAAAGAAAGCGAATTAATGGGCTGTCAATGTCCTACGGGCAGTTGTTTGAAAGACCAAAAATGTGTAAAAATTGAGAATCTTGACGAATACTATAGTGGTACCGATCAAGACAAAGATGGGGCGGCTGACAAAATGGATCGCTGCCCGAATACACCCGAAGGAGAAGTAGTAAACAAAGATAAATCTAGTGCTGATTTTGGATGTACTTGTTCACAACTTAAATTATCTGACCGGACGTGTCCTCCGACTCGATGCGAAGGATCCAATTTAGTAACTTATCCTCTTTCTGGCAAAGACACCTGTGCTGATGGGGTAAGAACTATGTATCAGTGCAGTCCTCAGTCTCAATTCAATCAGCAATGCCAGCAATCTGCCAGCCAAAATTTTCCTATACCTAGCCAATCGCCGAGCGGCAGCAATCAGCAGACAAACAGGGCTGATCTTTTAAAGAATTTGACAAAGGGCGGAGGTGGAGGTTCTGGAGGTGGTTCCGGCGGGGGTTCGGGAGGCGGAGGCTCAGGAGGTGGCTCTGGCGGAGGCGGTTCTGATACCGGTGGGTCACCCACAAGTTCTGATTCTTCTGCTCCTCCCGCTGCTCCTTCGTCTCAGACCGCTTCTGAACCGAATTTGACTCCGCAAGAAGCTTTTGAGAGTGGAAACGGTACTGCTGGCAGTCCGTATGAAATGAGTGAAAAAGCCATGGAAAAAGCCTTTACTTATAATGAACAAACCGGGAAATTAGATCTGGATAAAAGTTGGGAGTCAAAACTGGGGGTAGCCGGAAAAGACTCTTACGTTAAAGTTCCCGACAAAGAAAAAGTAATGAAAGCCGTGGATAAAAAGAGAAAAGAAAAGGGGCAAAAGGAATTGACTGATGAGCAAAAAGATAAATTAAAAAATGACAAAGACGCAGTTAAAGCGCCAAAAGGAGCTAATGTGGTCGATAAGGACAGTAACAAAGAACAATCGGTGGATAAAGATAGTAAAGACGATCCCAGTAAGACTTCCGACGATTCGCTTGATTCGGATAAACAATTGCTGAAAGCCAGAAAACCAGGGAATTCGAACTACGAACCGCAGACCGCCAAAGAAAAATGGGCAGCGGAACACGGCTTAGTTAAATCGGAGGACGGAACTTTTAAAAAGATTAATCGGGGGGCGACAGATTATTTCACTCCCAGCGTGGCGGAAAAATTAAAAAAGGCATCTGACATACTAAAAGACGAATACGGAAAAGATCTTTCTTTGACCAGCGGTTTTAGAGGGGGAGAAGGAATTAACCCTAATTCTTCCCGCCATAATTCCGGTCGGGCGGCCGACGTTGCTTTGTCTGGAGAACCGATGACGCAACAGAATAAAGCCATTTTAGAAACCGCTATGTCGAAAGCCGGATTAAGAGTACTAAGGTGGCCCTCCATTTATGAATGGTGGCATTTTTCCGACGACGGACACTGATTTTATTACTTTGAATATAAAAATAAATGAATAGCGATCAAATCGTAACTTGTGGGGGGATGGATTGCTCGGTGTGTTCTGTGCTTAGCACGGTGAATACTTTATTCCGCTATCTGCTGGATATTTCCGCGGTGCTGGCGGTTTTGCTATTGGTTGTCGCCGGTTTTTTGTACATTTTGGGCAGGGGGAATGAAGAAAGAATGGGACAAGCAAAAAGGACTCTGGTGTTTGCGATTTTTGGTTTTGCCTTTACTCTTGTGTCTTTTATCGTGGTACTTTCAACCTATTTATTCTCTGGTGCCAAAAACGCGGGCGGATGGTATAAAGTCGATTGCAGTATGGACGGCATTGGTGCGGAATCCCAACCACCAGAAAACATTGCCGATACTTCATATCTTGAAAACAAGGATGAGTGGGTCGTTACATCCGGTAATATCAGTTCGATTGTTACGGGAGACAAAAGAATCGTAAAGTTCGATCCTTCTCAGATGGATTCATCCAATATCGCTTCGGACATCCAGATGCTTGATCCGGATAAAACTATAAATTTTGTAGCGGTACAAAAAGATACCCCAGTGAGCGATATAATCGACTTTCGTAACATTAATGCCGGTTTTGAAAAGGATAAGACGGCTCAATACCAGATACAAAAACAGCCGGATACTTCCGATCAGTTTGTCGATCCCAAAGGAAAAGTTAAACCGGTATTTTCAATCAACGCTACGGATGCCAATGACGAATATGTTGTTACCGGGGGTAATGATGTTCAGAAAATTTTCGGCCAGCCTTCGGCTTATTTAAATAAAAACGGGTTGGATGCGGTTACCGCTGGTTTGAAAAAAGTGGCTCAAGTCTCTGATCTAGGTGACAAGAATATTTATGCTTATGTCACGGGAAGTCCAGTGGTAAAAGGAATTAGGGATGAAAATTGTATTGATTCAGACGGAAAAATTATTGAATTCTCTAATTCTTGCATGGCAGATAAAGAACGGTATGTAAACAGAAATGTACAGTGTTCCAATGTTTATGTTCCCGTTACGGGATGCAAATGTCCCGGCGGCTATTATCTCGATGGAGAGAAATGTATTGAGATAAATAAAATTAAAGAAGGGGAAATAAAGAAGACTTGCCAGGATGTATCTTTGGAAACACATCAATGCGCTTCTCGTTGTGAAGGGGATGTTATGATGAATTATCCTGATTCGGTGCAGGATCAGTGTCTAAATACGTTGAATGGTCCTCAAGTTACTAAGAAATCCTGTGTTGGCGTTCAAAGCACTAACTCGGCGGAAAACCAAAAATGTGCTGAGCAGTTTAATAGTCTATCAAACCAACAACAACAGCAACTGGCGGAAGACTTCTATAATAAAAATAAACAAACTCCCGATTGGTATGATAAAATATTAAATGATGCGTTTGGGAAGGGATCGGATGTGAAGCCTGAAAGCGGATCTTCTGGCTCAAGTACAAGTGGAACGGGAACGGGGACTGGTGACAGGACGGGCGCGACAGGCACCGGAACAGATTCGAGTGCTGGAAAAGAGACTGGTCGCGGTCCTCTGCCAACGGATAAAGGTGCCGGTTCTTACATCCCGACTCCCAATTATGAAGAACTTAAGAAATGCATAGGGTTGCCAGATGAGCAGATTCCTTATAACGGAGTGCTGGTCGTATTATTAAATCCCGCAAACTTTGACAGCACTGACCGTTATTTGGTTAATAAACATTACCAAAATATCAGTCGGATGTTCTATCTTTCCAGAAATGGGGAGATTATTGGAAAAAATGGAGTCGATGTAGGTAAAAATTCCTCGTTAGGCGGACAAGAATATGGGGCTCGAGACTTTAGTAAGGGCGCAAGCAACCGGTCGATGTGGGGACGGGGGTGGAAAATTTTTCGCGGTCCTACTACTTATAACAAAGGTGGTTGGACTGACCAATGTTCATACGGATCACATGATGGATATAAAATCGGCGACTACACAAGAAACGATCAAGGAAATTTAGGAGGTGGCAAGGTTTTATCAATGGGACGATGCGGGGAACACGTGGGATACTTCAACAGCTCGGCAGGGTGTGCTACAATGGGCGATAAATCGCGTTGCGGTTTTATTAATAAGACCAAAGAATACATGACAAAGACTAATGGAACGATCATGCAGATAAATTTACGAGGAGAAATGGATCCGGTGAGTGGAAAGTTTACTAGTCCTGACTGCGGGAAAATTAATTATTGTGCGGCCGCAAGCAGTTTTAAAAATTTTACCGGATCAAGAATGTTGTTTAGAAACGATCCTAATGATGGATATAGCGGCAAGGCTGATAAAAGATGGGTCGAGTGTCCTCTGATTTAATTTTATACAAAACATACCTAAAAATAAAAAACTGCTTTCTTTAGCCGAAATCAAAGCGATGCGCAGGCCGATTCGCAATATTAACGTTGAGTATAAACAAAACCAGTATGGTTCAAATTTCCCTGATGTCACTCATTGTGGTTGGCTATAACCTACAAGGAAGATATTCAGAAATACGCGCGGAAGCGGATTGTGACGTTAGTGCTAAAGCCGAAAGAAAAATTGAGGTAATACTGGCTTATCTTGAAAAACAGAGTGAGTTGCTGGAAAAAATACAAAAAAAGTAGTATCATATAATCTAATAAAAATATTTAAGAATAATTAAAAGACAAAAATGAAAACAAAAATGCAGAGGATTTTGGCGTCGGCCTCTATCCTGGGCGTTACTGCCCTGTTCCCGGCGACCGGGCTGGCCGGTCCCAACGATCACGAACTGCCGGACGAAGACGATCTTTTCTGGCAGGTAACCAGCTCTATGAGCCGTCCGGACGATACGGTCGCTTGCCAGGCTGCGATCAACGCGCTGCCGCTTGCCGATCTGATAAATTACGCCCAACAACACGCGGTTGAAAGCGGTGAACAAATGCCGAACTGGACGGAAGAAGAACAAAACCAGCATGCCGCCGAAATAAGGTCGCAATTTACTATGATCTGCACTATGCTGGCTCAGATGCCCGCGCAGATGGAAGCCGATATGACCGGCGAAGCGGATGGGGCGGTATCAACCAATCTATTCGGTATGTCTGACTGGCATCATGTCACTGGCCTTTATTTTCAAAAATCCGGCCAAGGGAGAATTTCTTTTACTAACACTTTGGATTTTTTGAGTTACAAATTTTTCCGTTTTATGAACAATTTCGACAGCATGGTTGAAATGAATGACGGATATATCAGCTTAAATGCCGCCATGTTGGACGATATTAAAACTTATGGGGCTCAGTTAACGATGTACGGCTTAAATCTGGGACAAACACAGCCGGACATTTACGTGGACGGCAAGTTGGCTGGAGCGAGCGATGTGAGCGATATCACTTACGATGCTAGCGCAGGAACTTTGACTTTTACTGCCAAGCACTTCAGCTCCTATCGGGCGGTGGCCAAAGGAGCGTCGGTAAAAGCAATGAGAATTAATAAGCTAGGAAAAAAGTCGGTAAAATACAACGCCCATAAAACTTCTTTTAGAATCAAAGTAAAAGGGAAAAACTTGAAACCGGCTTCAGGACAGACTATTGGATGTAATCTCGGGTTTGAATCGGCTAGTAAAGTGAGTTATAGTAAAAGCGGAAAAACAGTTTATTGTACTTTCCCTATGAGCTATTTCAGCGATTTGGGAACTTTCCCGCTTACTATCTCTATCACCGGCAAGGGAGAAGTAACCAAGACCAGCGCGTTTACGGTTAAATAACGGTGTCAAAATTCAGAGCAATTCGTGTAGGGACAGGTTTCAAACCTGCCCCTACATAAAGAAAAAAGCCCGCAGTATAGTACTGTGGGCTTTACGTTATCTATGGAGGTCAGGGTATTCTAGTCGCCAAACTCAAAATCTAATTCCTCTGTTTCGTTAAAACATTGGAGCTCTTCGGGCCAAAAAGTTCTTTCCAATTCTTCTAACCCGTTGAGGTCGTCTGAGTGAAGCAGAGTTGCTCCCAATTTCGACATAATCGTTCTGTGATCTCCGCATCCTCCGTCATCTAGCCTCATAATAAGCCTCCTGCATTGGTTTTTGCGACTTCTCAAACTTTTCCTTCCCAAGCAGGATAACGCAAACTTCTCAACGTGCTTTCCTCGGGCTCCTCCTTTTCCCTAAGAATTTATCTAACAAGGTTAGATATCACTTAAATTATACCAGGTCAAGGGAATTTGGGGAATACCCCGAATATTATTTTTCATATATCATGTCTTATAATATTCTATATAACATATTTCATGAATATTTCACGTAAACATATTCCATGTAGAATTCATGGGCCTAATATGAAACCTGAAACGTGACACCTTCATGAAATATGAAACGTGGGATATGAAATATATGAAAAAAATATATAAATTAGCAAACGATTATTCTATTTATCTCATTCTCGCGTTGGCGACGGTTTTGCGTTTGCGTCAGCTGGGCGTACGGGATTTTTGGTATGACGAAGCGTTTACGGGCATCGCGGTCAAAGAAAGCTGGTCAGGAATGCTGGGAATGATAATGAAAGACGTGCACCCCCCCTTGTATTACATAACTTTGAAGCTGTTCTCTGTCCCATTTGATTATAGCGTAGTTGGAATCAGGCTGTTCTCGGCTATCTTCGGCATTTTATGCGTTTTCGCGGTATATCTTTTCGCCAAGGAATTATTCGGCAAAAGAGCGGCTTTATTTGCGAGCTTGATCGCGGCTTTATCTCCGTTCGCCATTCAATATTCCCAGGAAGGCCGGATGTATTCAATGTTCGCCTTTTTTATTTTGATGGCGGGATATTTTCTGGTGAAGAGTTTACGAGCTACCGAGTTTACGAGTTACCGAGTTAATAGATACAGCATTCTATTCGGTTTATTTCTTGGACTATCCGCACTTACCCATTACATGGGAATATTTTTTGCCCCGATTTTTTATCTGGTTTACGTGGTTTGGAATTTCAACAAAGGCGATATTCTATCTAGCGATTTACGATTTACAATTTACGATTTACGAAAATTATTTGTTACGATTTTACCGACCAAACAAATTATTTTAGGATTTTTTGTGTCAGTGTTAGTTTTTCTTCCCTGGATTTCTAATTTTATCAACCATGTAGTAAAAAACGCTACCAGCAACAGTCTGGATTGGATCCGACCGGCTAATTTCGGTGACATCTCAGTAAATATCCAAATGTTTATTTTCGGCACTCCTTTGGGGGAAATGTCGTCCGGCATGCCTGGACCGAACGAATTTTACGGAATTGCCGATATCAGCATGTGGGTAGCGATTACAATATTTTTTACAAGTATAATAATTTATCTCTTATATCCTCGCCCTTCAATCTTGTCATCCTCGGGGCGAGTCGCCACGGCGACGAGAGCCCGGGGATCCAAGGTTATGGAATCTAGACACCTGGATTCCCGCCTGCGCGGGAATGACAAAAGGGGTGGAAGCGATAATAAAAAAATAGAAATTGTAACGGTTATTCTTCTATCCATCGGTTTTATGATGCTCATCTGGCTTCTCGGTTTTTTTGGCAAGTATTATTTCGTTGCCCGCTATCTTCTGCCGGCCGGTTATTTTATTTTTGCTCTGATCGGGGTGTGGCTTTCGCGAATCCGACTTCCCTACTCTGCTTTAGCGGTAACATTCTACATCGTCCTGCTCTTCCTAACCGTTCCGTTGGGATATTCGGAAGGCTGGAACGAATTTACGAATAATATGGATAAGTATAAAAACAGTGATTTCTATATTCTCAATTCTTTTGACTACGTGATTGCCAAGTATTATTTAGGCGCGGACCGGCTTACGCTTTATAATGTGGATTGGCCACCGTACAATCCCGATTACTGGGCAGCTATCGGTTCCAGCCTCAAAAGGACCGAAAATTTTGAAGATTTAAGAAACGATAAAAACGCCCTGATTATTTCCAATACCCAGCTCGGTGGACAGGACAACGTGAATTTTGATCCCGCAGGACTGGAGTTAATCAGCCAATACAAAAATATTTTGATTTATAAATTTAAGTAGTTTGCAGGATAAAGAAAAAGTGATACTATAGGGTACGTAATTTTGTTTTTAATTTGGGTTCATGAAAATAAATACAAAGAGAATACTAAGTCTGCTTGTTTTGTCGGCTCTGGCTGTTTTCTTTTTCTCGTCTAGCACTGCAGAAGCGGCTAAAGTGACCAAATGGCAGAGAATGCTTGAGAGGAATGGAGTGGACCCCGCTGTCTGGCAGAGATTCCTGCCGAAAATAAGTCATAAAGACTATAAAAGAATAAAAAAGATTATTCAGGGAACGAACAATAGCCAATCCGCCCAAGTGGAAACTACTTCTCTGGGTCCCGATATTTCGGTAGGAATTCACCCTTTTGAAAAATCTGACGTTATAAAAATCAGCGCCAACAAAAGTTACAATATAAAGAACAAGGACGGAAATACAATCGCCCAGGTCGCGGCGGGCAGCGAAACAAAAGTAAAACACGACGACGGCGAAAAATTAAAAATATACGGATCGATCGCCGAGACTACGACCGATGACAAAATGACCTTTGATGCGGCTGATGGCAATAACTCCGACATGATCTTTGATGTCGATATTCCCAATGATAAATATGATCATTTCCGCGGGAAAATAGAAGTAAATTACTGGCACGGCGAAGACATATACAACAAGAGCAATGCCACGGTATCTCAAGTGTGGGTGATAAACATTTTACCCCTGGAACACTATGTCTGGGGAATGGGAGAAACGACCGGTACTGGGCCGGACGATCATGTGCGGGTGATGACGACCATATTTCGCACTTATGGATTCTGGTATATTGAAAACGCGACCAAGTATAAGCGTCTAGGATTCAAAATTCGAAACGATGCAGGATCTCAAATATACGGCGGATACGACTGGGAAAAGGACCATCCCGACATCAAACAATCGGCTGAAGAAACCCGGGCCAATCTTATTATGTACAAAGGAACGGCGGCGCTCACGCCTTATTGCTCATATACCGATGGAAAAACCAGGAAATATCCGGGCGATGATTATCCTTATCTAAAATCGGTGAAAGATCACAAAGAAGGTAAAAAGAAAGGCCTTAAACCAGGTGACGGAGGCAACCACATGTGGGGGCTTTCTGCTCATGGCGCGCTCGGTTACGCGAAAGACGGCAAAGCCTGGACTTGGATTCTGAAGCATTATTACACTAAGGTGGATATAAAAGCCGCATACTAGAAGCATGAATCAAGAATTATGAATCATGAATAATACTTCTTGAAGTATTTTGTTCTTAAAAATTTATTCATAATTCGTGATTCGTAATTCGTAATTCATGATTCGATAATCCATGAAAAAACCCAATCCCCTATTGATTCTCGTATATGTAGCGGCCGCGGTGGCGGTTATCGGCTATGCTTATGTGGTTTTCGGCAACCGCTATGGCAAAAAAACTACCGAAGATAATTCCAACAAGAACCAAAGTTCTATTATTGATGATTTCAGTGAATTCATCGGCAGCCAGAGCAACGGAAACACCAACGCGGATATGATGGAAAACGCCAATGGAAATCAAAACCAGAACCAGAACGGCAATTCGAATACTAACGGAAACTCAAATGTAAACGCGCCCAGCCGGGAAGAAATAAATTCCAAGGACTGTGATAATGATTGTGCTCGATTCAAGAGCAACAATGAGAATTATAAATATTGCCAGCAAGTTTGCGGAGATATTTCTCCTTCCAAAAAAGAATCGGAGGAAGATTGCGCAAATCTAGAGGGTCTCGAAAAAGATTACTGCTGGCGCGATTTGGCGGTCTCGAAATTAAATTCAAGTATTTGCGGAAAAATAAGCGACAAAAAACTCCAATCCGTTTGCCGTAACCGGGTAGCGGAGGAACTTTTGAATTAGAAGCAACAAATGGAATTTACTCCCACCAAATTTAAAGACGCCTGGCTGATCAAACCTAAGGTTTTTCAAGACAACCGGGGATTTTTCCTGGAGTCTTATTCCAAGAAAATATTCGAAGAACATGGCATTGGTGCGGATTTTGTGCAAGACAACCATTCAATGTCCGTAAATAAAGGGGTTTTACGGGGTATTCATTTCCAAAAACCGCCTCACGCCCAGGCAAAATTAGTCAGAGTAGTGAAAGGGTCTGTTTACGACGTGATAGTCGATTTGCGTAAGGATTCAACAACTTTTGGCCAATGGGAGGGCTATACTCTGAGCGCGGAAAATTTTATGATGCTTTTTGTCCCAAGAGGTTTTGGTCATAGTTTCTGCACTTTGGAAAACAGCACCGAGTTTCTCTATAAAACTGACAATCTTTACGCGCCTGATTCCGACGCGGGAATAATCTGGAACGATCCGACTCTGGCTATCGATTGGCCGGTTAAAGACCCAATTCTTTCCGAAAAAGATGGAAAGCTGCCTACGTTTGCGTCAGGCGGGACGGCTGTTTTTTGATCTGCGGCCCGACAGTCCTCGCTTCAAAAAACAGCCGTTCCGCCTGAAAAAAGAATTTTGTAACTATCTGATTTTGTACTGCCGTTTTAATTGTAATTAATATTCCATATGCAAAATAGAATTCTCATTATCGGCGCCAAAGGCATGCTCGGCCAGGATTTAGTTGATGTCTGCCGGAAAAAAAATATCGAAGTCATTGCTTGGGACTTTGAAGATCTTGACATTACTGATCGGGAGCAGGTTTTTGAGAAAATAAAAAATATCCGGCCGGACTCGGTTATCAACTCGGCGGCTTACAACGCAGTGGACAAAGCGGAGGAACCGGAAGAATTTGAAACGGCCAGGGCTGTAAACGCCACAGGACCTAAAAATTTGGCCGAGGTTTGCAAGGAGATCGGGGCGGTTTTTGTGACTTATTCCAGTGATTACGTTTTTCGTGGCGACAAAAAAGAGGGTTATCGAGAGGACGACCAGCCTGATCCGGTAAGCAAATACGGTGTTAGCAAGTACGAGGGAGAAAAAAATGTCCAGGCGGTAGGCGGAAAATTTTACATTATTCGCACTTCCAAACTTTTCGGAAAAGGAGGCAGCGGCCAAAACGTGAAAAAAAGTTTCGTGGACACGATGATCGAGCTTTCCGAAAAGATGCCGGAACTAAAAGTGGTTGACGAAGAAGTGAGTTGTTTCACTTACACTCCCGATTTAGCGGAAGCCACGCTGGCTCTTCTGGAAGGCAACTACTCTCCAGGAATTTATCATATTACCAATACAGAACCTTGTACGTGGTACGAATGTGCCAAAAATATATTTGAAATTTTAGGGAAAGAAGTAAAAATAACTCCTGTTCCCGCTTCCACTTTTCCCCGCCCCGCCCAGAGACCCAATTATTCAGCGTTGTTAAATACCAAACTGCCTCCCCTCAGGTCTTACAAAGATGCTCTGCGGGAATTTCTGAAGAAATAATCCAAGTTTGCCTTGCCTAAAAAGTATTTCTGAAGCTAAACTTTTATAATTTGGAGGTAAAGCACTTTTCAACTTTGAAGGAAGCCGCCTAAGAAAGGAGTGTAAGCTATGAAAAGGGTATTGCTAGACCTGGCTCTCGGCCTGGCCATTATTTTCGTTTCCATATCGATCATTATGGGTATCTACATGGGACCGCGGGACGTTCTCTATCTGAAAGGAGATATCCTTGGTTCTGGGTATTGGGATTCAGCTTTTCTTACCAGGCTGGAATTCGGCAAGGATTTCGAGGCGATCTGCTCTCGCTATTACGGGGAGAAATATCTGAAATGGCCTATTCCCATCAGTATCAACAGGGAAACTGTTCAAGGGGTAGTTTTTCAATTCTTTGAAAACGAAATCTATCTCGAAAATTTCCGAAGAAACATCGTATCCAAGTCGAAATATCTCATTTACGACCAAGACGAGTTTTTTCGGGAACTGCAACAAGCGCGAGGACTGAAAGCTTTGATCGTGAGAAAGGCTACCGGAATGCCTGTTGTAGTATTCGAAAGAAACCCCGGAGGGAAAATGGTGGAAACCTGGATTAATCCTGACCTCAAGCGCGAACCGGAAAAGAAGACAAGAAAAAAAATTCTGGTTTAGGCAAAAAAGGAGTTTTCCCATGGATGCCAGAGGCGCTCCTGATAAAATCAGCATGATAGTCGTCCAAAAATGGGGTGAAGAGGAAGAGGCGATGCAGATTGAATTCGAAAGCCAACCCGCTGCAATGATTTACAAAATCTACGGTCTCTGGGCGGCCCAGGAATCAGTTTTGATTAGCAGGGGTTTGTCCGACAGCCAACTGACCATGGTTGAGTTTCTTACGTTTGCTCTAATGATGGACGGGTTGGATACTTTGTATAAAAAAATAGTGGATAAGGCGAAGGTAACGGAATCAGAATCCGAAACTACAACTCTTCTTATCTAAAGATTTCAAAGCGGTCTTGGCAAATAAGAAAGGAGAAAAGATGTCCGGATTACTGCTGGTAGGAAACATGCCGTGGGATGAATTGGTAATTCTCGCCAAAGAAAATCCTACAGAGTTCGAAAAAGTGAGGAAGCGGCTAATTGAAGAGTGCATATCCGAATCGTCTCCTGGAAACCAGAAAACACTTAGAGCTCTTCAGGTCGAAGCAAATGTCGCCATGGATAAACACGAAGATGCGAACGGTAGATTGCTTGCTGTCGCTTCATTATCAGTCACATCACTTAACCGGGAGATGGTATTGCTCGACAATCTCACGCATAGGATTGTCCCTGAACATAAGGAAGATTCAGATAGTCGTGAAAAAGGCGTTGTCTACCTGGGAAGCAAGAGAAAATGAACTTTTCGGAATACGAAAACCTGATTCTAATAGCCAACTGCGAAAGGAGGAGAGTTGGCTTTTTTATTTTTCCACTTTCGTTCACATTCGTGAGGAAAAGTGGAATTTATAATCCGTGGCCGATTTTTCGGATTGTGACTTGGATGAAAGATGCGGTGCCAGCCAAGGCAAGGATTAAAATGGGATACCAGGCAAAAGGAGTGGCGAAGTAGAAAAAAACTACCCCAAAAGCCATCCAAACCCCGGTGCACCAAGGGCATCCCAACAAATTGCTCAGGGTTTTTCCCGGACCGTTTTCATATTTTGCGAAATGGTCGCGGATAAAATTAGTAATTGAATCGTAAACAAACAAGCGAATCAGGCGAAAAATCGCCAGAGCCAGCAAAATAAAATCAAAAACCGGTATTTTATCGGGCATCGGGCCGATCGATTTTAAGTAAAACCACGAAAGCATGACCAATAGTACGAACAATACCGAATAAACAAAGTTCCAAAAATACTGGTCGTTAGTATCTGGTCGAGTTGTTGGCATAGAATTAATTTTAAAACTTATGAAACTTGTAAAGATCCTGAAACCCGCCTGACCGGACGGGCAGGTAAATTCAGGACGACACATAAGCGGAGGAAGAATATAAGGCAAATGCGAGACCTTTGTTTATTAGAATTTATAATTTAGAATTACTTGGAACCTAGATTTTTCAATTTTCAATTTGATGAATAAGTTTGTCACAATCCTTCTTCTTACTCTTATTTTTAGCGGTTTTTTTGTTGTAAACAAGGCTTTAGCCGAAGAAATGTTGTTTACTCAAGGAGAAGTAGCCGATTCTGTCAAACCTTCGGTGGTGAAAATTGTTCAGCATGTCAAAGGAACCGCGTCAATACCAGCGATTGACGTTGATTTTAAGACTTTTTCGGTAACAACTAAAAAGAATGTGCTGCCCGTAAATATTCAAATAGACGAATATATTACCGGTTCGGGAGTGATCGTTACTCCCGATGGCTACATTATGACTAATTCCCATATAATCTCCTATCAAACGGTTAAAAATATCATCGCTTCAGATTTTATTTACCAGGCAATTGACGACGGTTACGTAAAATTAAACGATGAGGAAGCGAAAAATATTAGTGAAAACAAAGAACAGTCAGAATTAGCCAGATTTGGCGAAAAAGTAGCCGATTATGTTCTAAGTGAGAGTAAATTCGATATCACAAAAAATATTTCCGTATTAAATCCGGCATCCAAGAAAGAAACCCTGCCAGAATTGGCTAGCGAAGGCTTTACGGCCAGTGTGGTGAGTGTCAACGATAATTTTATCAAAGACAGCCGGGATGCGGCGCTAATCAAGATTGAGCAACAGAATCTACCCGCTGTTGTCCTCGGCACCTCGCAAAACATGTCTACCGGTAAAAAAGTATACATTTTTGGGTATCCTTCTACGGCTGAAATCAATGAGAAAGACCTGCTGGACCCGACGTTCAGCCAGGGTACGATAAGCGCCATCAAAGATTCTCCCGACAAGGATTTTAAAATTTTTCAAACGGATGCCAAGATTTCCAAAGGCTCCAGCGGAGGACCCCTGTTGGACGAGCAAGGGAAAGTGATTGGGCTTGTCACCTTCATCACGGGAGGCCCTATGAAACTGGATGGAGACAGTTTTGCGTTTGCTATCCCCATAGATGTAGTCAAAGAAATTATCGCGTCGCATAAAATAGCGGAAGAATTTCCAGCTGGGTATGAAGTTGGAAACTACAATAAAGGATTTATGGCAGGTTTAGCGTACTTTAAAAACAATCAGTGCCACAAAGCCATTGAGGAATTCGATAACGCTATATTAGTCAATAACAATTTTGAGGTATCCAGGAACGTAAGTCCTTATAAAGCCCAGTGCGAAAAAGTTATCGCTTCCGGGAAGTCAGTTGATAACGTATGGGACTTATTTAAAGCCAAATTGGGAGAAACAAAATTTCTGATCATAGTTTTATCTGTTTTAGGCGCTTTCCTAATTATTGCTTTAACTTCCGCTTGGTATTGGCTTTTTCGCCGGATGAAACAGGATGAAATAGAACTGGATAATGTGGAAGAGTTTTTACATTTAAATTTAGAAGACGGTAAACCAATTAAAGAAAGAAAAAATATTTATTCAATGGACGATGGTCTGCCAGAGCATTTAAAACCAAGAATTCAGAAATAAATTGTCTTGTTGAGCTTGGCGAGGAGCAGTGAGAATGTCGCACAATACAAACAACCCCACAAATTAATGCGGGGTTGTTTTTCAATATCAGAAAGCTGAATAATAGCTTATCTTCGGTCTCGGTCTCCGTTTCCTCTTTCTTCGCGAGGACGAGCGATATTGACGGTCAGTTTTCGGCCATCAAGTTCTTTGCCATCGAACATTTCGATAGCTTTCTTAGCACCATCTTCATCTGCCATTTCCACGAAACCGAATCCTCTGGATCGGCCAGTGTAACGGTCGGTGATGATAGTAGCGGAAACAACTTCACCTGCTTCAGCGAAGTAGTTTTTGATGTCTTCTTCGGTGGAGCTGTAAGGAATACCGCCGACGTATAGTTTTTGATTCATTTTGATTGATTGCTTTTTTAAAACTCTTTAGTCGACCTCTGTTCTGGAGCCTAATAGACCCCTGCTCCACACTAGTTAAAGATTAGCCAGATTGGAGTGAAACATTTACTAAAGATAACAACTGGACAATAGCAGTAAAATACGATGACGGCAATAGCTTAAGTCAAATATGATAAAAATAAATAAATATGTGATTATATAAAGCAAAGCAAGAGGACAAAACGGTACTAGTATAACGGGGTAGAAGTAAATTTTTTCTTTTACCCTTATGTGTTATCCTAAAGCCATATTGCTGTATAAAAATGGATACAAATAAATATCAAAATAAAAAACCAATCAAAGGGATTGAAAATATCAAGTTCCTGTACTTCGTCATTACCATAGCCATACTAGTTGGCGTAATTGTAAATTTTCAGGCTAACGTTGTGTGGTTGCGAGGCTTCATTGAAAACTTACGGAAAAATTTTGTTGAATTTGAATATACTCAGGCGAACCATGCAGCCGGTATGATGGAAGAAGAGGCTAACTCTGAGATAGAATTAATCCAATCTTTGGCTCACAATCTTGCGACTGTCGGCTTGGATTCTGACCAGTCGGAAATTTTTGTTGAAGATTTTTTAAAAAACAATAACCACACTCGGGAAATTTCCTTGATAAATCTGGATGGTCGGGAAACTGGTCGGTATTCTCGGGAAGCTGCTTACAATAGCGCCGAATTGAAAGATTATGTAAATCTCGAGCAATTTGAAATTGCCAAGAAGGGCGAAACATTTGTTGGCCGGGTAAACTACACTGATAAGGCCGAACCTTACATTATTATTGCTACTCCTGTCAAGAGTCTGGGCTCTGGCGAACCTTTGGCGGTGCTTCAAGGAAAATATTACTTGCGGGGTATGTGGGAGATTGCATTGGAAATAAAAATCGGCAACACGGGAAGGATATCGGTGTTTGACGACAAAGGTATGCTGGTGGCTGATCCTCAGCCTTCCAGGGTGTTGCGTAAAACAAATATTTTAAATTCCCCCCCAGTCAAACAAGTTCTGTCTGAAAATAGGGAGTCAAGCATGGTGGTGGCAAAAAAAGAAGGGATGTCGGGTATGTCGAACATGCCCAGTATGTCTTCGGACAACACCTTTGCCAACAGGTCCGTGTCAGCTGACATTGGATCGCACTACCTTAACGAGAAAAATGTCGAAGTGTTAGGAGTAGCCACCCCTTTAAAAATTGGAGGAATGACATGGGGAGTTTTAGTTGAACAAGACGCTTCCGAGCTAGAAGCTCCCCTTCAGGAGGTTTCTCGCTGGCTTATCCTATTTTTAGTGGGAAACTTAGTGGTAACGGGTATCCTCATTTGGTTTCTTTTGATTTTAAGAAAAGCTAACAGCAAGTTGATCGGCAGCCAATACATTCTGGAGATTTCTAAAGATCGGGCGGAAGACGAAAGAAACAAAACAATTTCCATTATTGCTAATTTTGTCGATCCCGTTATTGTGGTCGATACAAATTGGCGGTTAGTGCTCATTAATCCGGCAGCGGAAGAAGTATTTAATCTGTCTGCTGCGGATCTGGGGAAAAGAACCGATACTGATAATGGAAGATTTTCTTTTAACGATTTTAAAAAAATAATTCCTGTTGACTACGAAGTTAAAGAATTTGAAAAAGATGAAAGAGGATTTCCTGTGATAGAGGAGGTTATAGTAGGGAAAAAGACGGAAGAAAAAAAATTACCCGATTCGGCGCTTACCGGTAGTTTTAAAAACGAACTGGTCTATAAAGTGCTGACACGAATTGTTTGCGATAAGAATAAAATTTGTTATGGCCACATGAAGATATTTTATGATCTCACTCGGGAGAAGATGGTGGATCGCATGAAGTCGGATTTTATTTCAATCGTTGCCCATCAGCTTCGCACCCCTCTTTCCGCAGTCAAATGGGCGGTAGGAATGGTGATGGACGGAGACGCGGGAAAAATCAACATCGAGCAGGAAAATTTTCTGCGCAAAGGTTACGAAAGCAATCAGCGGATGATCGGTTTAGTAAATGATATGTTGAATGTTTCCAGAATTGAAGAAGGGAGATTTGGTTTTGTGTTTGTGAAGCTGAATTTTCAAGAAGTACTCAATAACGTTATTGCAAGCGTCGAAGGTTTAGTGGCAAAAAAACATTTGAAAATATCGCTGGACAAATCGGGAGAACTCCCTGAGCTGTATCTGGATAAAGAAAAAATGGGATTGGCGCTTCAAAACATTTTGGATAACGCGATAAAATATACCTCTGATTACGGAGAAATAAAAATTATTTTGAAAGTTATGGGAAATCAATTGGTTGTTAGTGTGAAAGACAGTGGAATCGGAATCCCCGATGTTGATAAAAATAGGATATTTTCAAAATTTTTCCGCTCGGCTAATGTAGTGAAGATGGAAACGGAAGGTTCCGGTCTGGGACTTTTCATAGTAAGGAATATTATCGAGAAGCACGGGGGTAAGATAGCTGTTTACAGCGTCGAGGGGCAAGGAACGGAAGTAAAATTTACTCTGCCGATTGACAATCCTAATAATCGGTAAATGGCAATTCGTGAGCGTCTATTAACCACTATTTATTACTTACTAATAATTTAAATACAAAAATGAAAAAAGCAGCCCTGATCTTTACCGTCTTGGTGATTGCGGCAGCTATCGTCGGTGTCGTAATTTTCTGGCAGCGTTCTATAATTAGTCAACCTATAATCCAAAAAAAAGTTTTCCACGTCGGTTTGCTCCAAATGGCTCCAATTGTGAGTCAAAATATGGAGGGGTTCAAGGCCGGAATGGAGGAACTTGGCTATAAAGAAGGCGAAAATATCTCGTACGTCTATAGAGATGCTCAGGGAGACTTGGAAAAACTTAAAGTATTTGCCAGGGAGTTAGTAGATTTGAACCCAGACATGATTTTTGTAAATACTTCTCCGGCTACTTTAGCCGTTAAAGAAGCTACCAAAGGAACCGATATACCCGTCGTATTTTCAATGGTAGCTGATCCTCTAAGCGCGGGAGTTGTAAGCAGCGTCCAAAACTCGGGGAATAATCTAACGGGAACAAGCTGTGCTTATATTGATATTGCGCCCAAAAGAATAGAAGTCCTTACTGAAGTAGCGCCAAAGGCAAAGAAGATTTTGGTTTTGTATCGGGCGGAAGACAAAAGCGGCGGTGCTTGTACGGAAAAAATAATTACCAAGGGGAAAGAGTTGGGATTGGAAATAATCCCCTTTAAGATAAGCAAAAAGGAAGATATAGAAGCGAAACTAAAAAATTTACAGCCGGGCGAGGTTGATGCGGTTATGGATCCGGGCGATTCCATGGTCAGTTCGGCAACAGATATAGTCATTCAATACGCAAACCAACTAAAAATCCCTTATATGGCGCTTTCCAAGGGAGAAGTTGACAAAGGAGCCGCTATGGGGTATGCAGTGGATTATTTTGATTTGGGAAAACAGACGTCATTGATCGCGAACCAAGTTCTGGTAGGGATAAACCCGACTGACATTCCTTTTGAACAGCCCCGTCGTTGGTTTTTTGCCATCAATTTGAAAACCGCAAAAGAAATCGGTTTGGAAGTTTCGCAGAAGGAGATTGAAAAAGCGGACTATGTGGTGAGGTAAATTTAAAATTAAAAATCATAAGATTAAATGGTTACAAGATTTTTCTTATAGGTGGAACGGCCGTTTTTTGAAGCGAGGACTGTCGGGCCGCAGATCAAAAAACGGCCGTTCCACCTTAGCCAGAAATATTAATTGGGACTTTTTTCAATTTTTTAAACAAAATAGCATGGATCAACAACAAATGTGCAATTGTGAAAAATTCCACCCGGGCAAGATAATTGGAATTAGCATAATCATTGCCGCCTCGATTTTTTCAGTTGCCTTTTACAGTTCGAGGTCTCAGGAAGACACTTTATCAGTAACTGGTTCCGCTAAAAAGCAAGTTGTTTCCGATACGGTAAAATGGAAAAGTACTTTTTCCCGCACGGTAATACAGTCGGATCTCAAAGCGGGATATGATTTAATGGGACAAGACTTAGCGATTGTCAAAAAGTTTTTCAAAGACCAAAATATCGCTGACGAGAAGCTCAGCATTTCGCCGATAAGCGTGGATCAACCATACAATTCTAATAACGGCGAAGGTCCCAGAGAATACATTCTAAGGCAAGACGTGGAAATCCAATCAGACGATATCAACGGCATTACCAATCTTGCCAAAAACGTCCAACCGTTGGTAAATCAGGGAGTCTTCTTTACCACGGAAGCAGTCGAATATTACTATTCCGGTTTGCCGGAGTTAAGAATCTCCCTTCTGGGGGAAGCAGTGAAAGATGCCAAGGTACGCGCTAAAGAAATTGCCAAAAGCAGCGGGAGAAGCGAAGGGTCGCTAAAGTCGGCTGGAATGGGGGTGGTGCAGGTTTTGCCGGTTAATTCAGTAGAAGTTTCCGATTACGGCGCATACGATACTTCTTCGATTCAGAAAGAAGTGATGGTTACGGTAAAAGCCGCGTTTACGCTGAAATAATTAGATTTTTATGTAGGGGCGGTTCATGTACAAGCTGTTATGAATAAACAAATTTTAAAATTCCCCCCAAATTTTTTCTGGGGTGCTTCCACATCAGCTCATCAGGTTGAAGGTAACAACCATAATGATTGGTCGGAGTGGGAAAAAGAAAATGCCGGCAGGCTCGTCGAAGAAGCGAGAGATAAATGGCAAAATTGGCAGGTGAAAAAATTTCCCGAGATACTGAAACCGGAGAATTATCTGAGTGGAAAGGCTTGCGATCATTATAATCGCTATGAAGAAGATTTTGCTATCGCAAAAAGTTTAGGTCACAACGCCCATCGTTTTTCCATCGAATGGTCGCGTATCGAACCGAAAGAAGGAGAATTCGATAAAAAAGAAATCGAGCACTGCCGGAAAGTGATCAAAGCGCTGAGAAAGCGTGGTTTGGAGCCTTTCGTGACTCTTTGGCACTGGACCATGCCAGTATGGTTGGCGGAACAAGGCGGCACAGGAAGCGCTGAATTCCCCGCTTATTTTTCCCGCTATGCGGAGCGCATCGCAAAAGAGTTGAAGGACGAGGTTAAATTCTGGATTACCATCAATGAATCTACATTAGTCAATTTCAACGCTTATGTAGCTGGAATATGGCCGCCTCAGAAAAAATGTCCAAGATTATTTCTAAAAGCGGAGAAAAATCTTTCAGTTGCCCATAAAAATGCCTTTAATATTATCCATAAGATTAATCCTGGTAGTTTTGTAGGTTTTGCCCATAATATTAAATTTATCGAGCCTAAGTATCGGTTTTGTATTTTTGATCGACTGGCAGTGCTAATTTACAAATATTTCTCTAACGATAGGATTTTTAAGCAGATTGAGGGTAAATATGATTTTATTGGTTTAAATTATTATTTTCACGATAAAATCCGTTTTTACTCGGGAAGGGTTCCGCCCGACAATAAGAATAAAAGCGATATGGGGTGGGAAATTTGTCCCGAAGGAATCTATCGGGTGCTAAAGGATGTGAAAAAGTATGGTAAACCTATTTATATCACCGAAAACGGATTAGCTGACAAACAAGACAAAAACAGAAAGAAATTTATTGAAGACCATCTATATTGGATTCATAAAGCAATCGTGGAAGGAATAGACGTGAGGGGATATTTTTATTGGTCTCTACTGGATAATTTCGAATGGGACAAAGGTTTTTGGCCGAGATTCGGGCTGGTTGGCACCGATTACAAAACAATGGAACGAACAGTGCGCAAAAGCGCGTTAGAGTATGCGAAAATATGCAAAAACAACGAATTGAATCACGAATCATGAATCACGACTCTTAAAAAAGCTCCTATTCATAATTCATGATTCTTTATTCTTGATTCACAAAATTTTATGACATGGTTGGTTGTCGCTCTTGCTGCTTATCTGCTCATTTCGCTCAATCTTACTTTAGATAAGATTATTCTCAACAACTCAATTCCCCACCCCGTAGTATACTGTTTTTACATGGGGATGTTGAGTATTTTTGGTTTGGTTTTTTTGCCTTTCGGCCGGTTGTCATTCGACCTAAACAATATTATCACGGGGCTGATCGTCGGCGCCGTTTTTATGATTGCCCTCTTTGTAATGTATAAAGCGGTTTTTGCCCATGAAGCCTCCCGGGTCGGTCCGATAATCGGCGCGGTTACCCCGGTATTTGTTTCCTTGTTTTCTTTTTTGTTTCTAAATGAATATTTATCATGGAAACAGCTTGCAGCGTTTACCCTGTTGGTGGTTGGAGGGATTTTAATATCTATTGAAATAGATGGTACTCAATGGATACAAAAGAAGAGAAACGCCCTAAAAATATTAGGCATTTCGATACTCTCCGCGCTGATCTTTGGAATTTACTACGTTCTTTTAAAACACGTTTACAATCAAGGATCTTTCGTCTCTGGCTTCTGTTGGACTCGGATCGGCAGTTTTCTGGCTACTTTCCTGTTTCTCATCCCTAGAAGCAATAGGCGGCTGATTTTTGGAGGGACAAAAACTCTTCAGATGAAATCCGGTGTTTTAGTGCTCGCCAATAAAACTATTTCGGGGGTCGCGTTTGCATTGCTCAATTACGCGATTGCTATTGGCAGTGTGACACTGACAAACGCGATGCAAGGAATCCAATACGTCTTCCTACTATTAATAGTGGCTTTTCTTTCTAAAAAATATCCGGCTATTCTAGAAGAACAAGTTGGAAAAAAAGCCATGGCGCAAAAGATTATCGCGGTTTTATTGATTGGAACGGGGCTGGCGATGATAGCGCTGTAGAATTACGCATTACGTACCATGAAAACAAAAACCAAAATATTAATTACGATATTATCGATATCAACTATTTTGTTAGCAATGTTTTTGTATTTGATCCGCAAGCCTGCCGGAGTAGTAGAAAACAGCTTCCATTGGGGAGTGGCGTACTCGCGGATATTTTCTGAACAAATGGGGTTGGATTGGCAGGAAACTTACTTGGCGATTATCAACGATCTAAAGCCTCAATATATACGGTTGCCGATATATTGGCAAGATGTAGAGGCAGAACCGGGTAAATTTACTTTTAGCTATTATGATTGGATGATTTCGGAAGCAGAAAAAAGAGATATTAAGCTAGTGCTTGTTATCGGCCGGAAGACCCCGCGTTGGCCGGAGTGCAATCTGCCTGATTGGGTTAATAAAAAAGATTTAGAAAGCCAGAAAGCGCCGGTTATGAATTTAATTTCCCAAACAGTAGAGCGCTACAAAGACAAATCGAATCTCTATGCTTGGCAGGTAGAAAACGAACCGTTTTTGAACTTTGGAGAATGTCCGCTTATGGGGGGAGAATTTCTTGACGAGGAGATAGCGAAGGTAAGGAAAATAGATTCCCGCCATCCGATTATGGTAACAGACAGCGGAGAGCTTAGTGCCTGGGTGCAGGCGGCCAAGCGGGCGGATATTTTCGGTACCACGATGTATCTAATCGTGCATAGCCCGAAGGTGGGATATTTGGAATATCACTTACCGCCTAGATTTTTCTGGATAAAAGCTAATATTGTGCACTTATTCTACCCTCAAAAACCCATTATTGTTTCCGAACTTCAAGCGGAACCTTGGGGTCCGAATTTATTATATGATATAACAGTAGATGAGCAGATGAAAACTATGAATTTTCCCCAACTCCAAAAGAATATTGAGTATGCCAAAGAAGTAGGCTTTCCGGACATATATTTATGGGGAGCGGAGTGGTGGTACTGGATGAAAGTTCACGAAAATCAACCGGAATACTGGGACTACGTTAAGAGACTGATTCAAAAATAAAATATCAAAAATTAAAATTTAGGTGTTCGCTACGCTCACTGATTTATTCAAATAATTTGTCACGCGAAGCGGGACATCAAAATTTTGAATTTTGATTTTTAAACTTTGATTTATGTACATAGGCTTTGACATCGGCGGTTCCAGTATAAAAGCGGTTCTTGTAGCGAAGGATAAGATTATTGGCACAAGGTACGAAAGGTTGCCCAAGAATTTCAACCAACTGGTCGATACGATAGTTAATATAAAAAATGATTTAGTGGCTCCTCTTGGATCTAGTAAAATTGAAGGGATAGGTTTTTCTATTGCCGGACCCTTGGATAAAAAAAGGGAAAAAGTGCTTAACAGCTTTAATATTCCTTTTCTCAATAAAAAGCCTTTTTATCAGATATTTAAAAAGAAATTTTCTCCTTGTCCCGTTATTATAGAGCATGATGTACATTGTTTCCTTTTGGCCGAATCAAAAATCGGAGCCGCCAAAAAATACCGGAATATATTTTATTTGGCTTTAGGAACGGGAATCGGAGGGGCGTTTATGGTTGACCAGAAAATCATTATGGGAAGCCACGGATCGGCCGGAGAAGTCGGGCATACCATAGTAAATTTTAATAAGGGGACCAGGTGGGAAGAAATTGCCGCCAATAAACTAATCAGAAAAGAGCTAAAAATTTATTTTTCTCAGGCCAAGCAATTAGCCTTGGGCGGTAATAAAAAAGCAATCAAAGTTTTCGAAGAGTTGGGTAAAAATCTTGGTATAGGCATCGCAAATATAATTAATTCTTTTGATCCGGAAGCAGTAATTATCAGCGGGGGGCTTGCTTCGGCTAAAAATCTAATATTTCCCGGAATAAAAGAGGGAGTAGAAAAATATGTTGTTTCTATGGAGGCTCGCAAAACCAAAATAATTTTCAGCAAACTCGGCCGTTTTGGCGGCGCCTTGGGAGCGGCGTTTCTATTTGAAAAGTAAAATATGAACTTCTCTGAATATACAAATAAAACCGTAAAAAATACTTTCACAAAGTTGGCTAGCTCGCCGAAAGGACTTTCCGAAGACCAGGCCAAAGAAAGACTAAAAACCTACGGTCCAAACGAAATAAAATCCAGTAAATTGGGTTTTTTCGATATCCTTGCCAGACAATTTCGATCACCTTTTTTCTACCTGCTTTTTTTGGCCGGTATCGTATCTTTGTTTATCGGAGAAGCGGTTGATAGCATGGTAATAATAGCTTTTGTAGTCGTAAACGTGGTTCTGGGATTTTTTCAGGAATATCGAGCGGAACGAGCGGTGGCGCTTCTCAGGGAATACGTGCCGACGAAGGTTAAGGTTATTCGCGGGAAAAAGGAAGAAATGGTGGACAAACAATCCCTGGTTCCGGGCGACGTTATAATGTTCGTTCCGGGCGATATAATACCGGCCGACCTTAGGATTACTGAAAGTAAAAATATTTTATTCGATGAATCAATTCTGAGCGGTGAATCGGAATATTCGGCAAAAACAACCGAATCTCTTCCCGGAAAAATCAAAGAAGTTTTTAAAGCTAAAAATATTGTTTTTGCCGGGACATCAGTCATTTCCGGCGAAGGAAAAGGAGTCGTGGTTGGGACCGGCGCGGATACTTTTATCGGCGACGTAACAAAACTAGTCTCCGAGACTGACAGAGATAGCAATTACGAAAAAGATCTGTTGAAGTTTTCTAAAATTATTCTTCGAATAGTCGTTTCTACTATTTTATTAGTTTTTTTATTAAACCTGCTGATCAAGGGGGGAGAAAATGTCTTTGACTTTACAATTTTCTGCGTTGCGCTCGTAGTGAGTATTTTACCGGAAGCCTTGCCGGTGGTAGTAACGTTTGCACTCTCCCAAGGGGCTCTAAGAATGGCTAAACAGCATGTAGTGGCTAAGAGACTTTCGGCGGTTGAAGATTTAGGCAACATTGAAATACTTTGTACCGACAAAACCGGTACGCTTACCGGGAACAAACTGGTATTGAAAAAAATCTTTGCGCACGATAAAGAGAAATGTTTTCTTTACGGAATGATGGCCTCCGGTTTCGTGAAAAACGAGAAAGAATCCCGTCTTAATCCTTTTGACTATTCCCTGTTGCAGGAAGCCTCCAGCAAACAAAAAGAAAGCATAGAGAAATACAAAAATATCAGTGAAGTCCCTTTTGACCATTCTAAAATGAGAGGAGACACGCTGGTAGAAAGCCCGGAGGGCAAACATTTTTTCATTATGCGAGGCGCGCCGGAAGTGGTATTGAAATATTGTAACAAAATTGAAGGAAATATCAGCAAAGAAGCCATTCTCCGCGAGTTTGTAAAAGAGGGAAAAAGGGGAAGAAGGGTTTTGTCGGTGGCTTATAAAAAAATGACTGGTAAGAGAGAGACGATTTCCGTGCGGGACGAAAAAAATCTTATTTTTGTCGGCTATTTTTCTTTTGAGGATCAGCTGAAAGATACTGCCAATGAAACTATTGATTTAGCCAGAAAGCTAGGAATAGAAATAAAAATAATCACGGGAGACTGCAAAGAAGCGGCCGGTGAGATTGCCCGCCAAGTCGGGCTAATTAAGAATCCAAGCAAGGTTATACTGGGCGAGGAATTAGATTCTTTGCCTGAAAGAAAATTTTTACAAGCTTGTGAAAAATATTCAGTTTTTGCACGGATTTCACCAAAGACAAAATATCAGATTATTAAAGTTTTGCAGGAAAAATACGAAGTGGGATTTTTGGGGGAAGGAGTAAATGATGCTCCGGCTTTAAAGCTTGCCAACGTCGGCATTGCGGTTAAAGAAGCGGTTGATATTTCTCGGGAAGCTTCAGACATCGTTCTGCTCGAGAAAGATTTGAGGGTCGTGGTCAATGGGATTAAAGAAGGAAGAAATATATTCTCTAATATCAACAAGTATATAAAATGTACTTTGGCGGCCAATTTTGGTAATTTTTATTCAATTGCGGCTATTTCCTTATTTGTTGATTTTATTCCGATGCGTCCGGTACAGATTCTGCTTGTAAACCTGCTCTCAGACTTTCCTTTGATAGCAGTGGCGACCGACAGCGTTGATACTGGCGAGTTGCGCAAGCCGAAAGCTTATAAATTGGATAAATTTATCGGTTTGATTGTAATTCTAGCGATTATCAATTCGATTGCCGATTTGATAATTTTCTTTTTATTCAGGAATTCTGGGGCGTCAATGATTCAAACAGTCTGGTTTACTGAAGGAATATTAACAGAAATTGCTTTAATATTTGTTATCAGAACCAGATACGCTTTTTATCTTGCCAAGGCTCCCAGTTTAGCTCTGACAGTCTTATCGGTACTGACCTCGATTGTGACAATCTTACTGTTGTTTACTGATTTGGGAGCTGAATTCTTCCATTTAACGACGCCCTCCTTATCCACATTCATTATTATAGGATTATTAGTGCTTGGTTATTTTGCAATCAGCGAGGTTGTAAAGCTGGCTTATTTCAGGCTAAAATACGGGAAGACGTAGATAAAATAATATCTAATTTCTAATATCCAATTTCCAATGAAATGACAAATTAAATGACAAATGCTTAATTGTGAACGAAAGTTGGCAGTATCAAAACTAGCTTAAAATTTTGGACTTTCATTAGAAATTGGGTATTAGGTATTGGAAATTCTAACATATTCCTCTTCTCTTTCCGGATGGCAAATAATCTCGACAGTGCCGGAGGGCGGAGCTTTTAGGAATTTCTCAGGATTTTTAAGCCAGTCGAGACTAACGACAAACATGTAACTTGTAACATGTAACTTGTAACTCAAGAATAATCCCTTATTTAATTTATTGAATATTCTCAACACTGTGCCAACCCCGCTGTTATTGTCTAGAATGCCCTTCTTACCGAAACGAATATAGGGTATTTTATATTTTTTACACAGTTTTAATGCGATTTTAAAATATGGCGGGAAAAAATGAACATGTTCGTGGGAATTTAAGCCGTCAGGAAATCTTTTAAATATCTCTTTAAACTTTTTTATTTGTTCGTCCCATTCTTCTTCGATCTTTTTTGGATTGGTTTTTCCGACAATAATTCTCCAAATAAATAAGAAAGAACGGATAGCTAAACCTCTATGCGCAATATGATCCCGAGGCAATTCCAAATGGATGTCTAGCTTTACTTTGCTTTTGGAAAGCTTTGTTATTTCTGATTCGGAAAACTGTCCGTTAACCATAACGGAAACTCTGTCCAGCATTTTCCTGTCAAGCAATGCCAGAATGTTCTTGCTGGCAGCTTCGGATTTACCAAAATCGTCAGCACTGAAGACCAGTGAGTCGGGAGACATAAAATAGATAGCGTTAATAAAAAATATACGAAGAATAGACAGGAATAGACAAAAAATAGACGGGAATAGACAGGAAATATGCAGGGAATATACAAAAAATAGACAAAAAGTAGATGGGAATGGAGAATCTGGATTACTAGTTTTTTATTTTTTGTATATTCTTGTCTATTTATATTATATTCTTCGTCTATTCTTCTTCTATTCCCTGTGTATTCCCTATCCGTTCTTCGTGTATTTTTGTCTATTTATTGTATATTCCCTTATACTTTCCCCTCATCTCATTCCATCTGATCCGTAACAAATCGAAAAACATATTAGCGCTGTCCCTTACGATCCGGATATGGCTTTCTTGGGGGTTCTGCAGGGTTATGGGCAGTTCTTTAATCTTAAACCCGAGTTTTTTTGCTAAAAAAATAACCTCTACATCGAAGGAAAAGCGCTTTACTTTGAGTAGGGGGAATATTTTAAGCGCCGCATCCCGAGTAAACACCTTAAAACCGCATTGAGTATCCTGAATTTCATAATTATTAATGATGATCATACGCAGAATTCTGAATATTTTTTCCATAATACTTCTGTACCAAAGCACCGGCTTTAATATTTTTATTTCCGATATAAATCGGGAAGCAATCACAACGTCGTTGCCCTTATCTATCTCAAACATAAATTTCTCCAGTTCGTCAATAGGAATTGCCAAATCCGCGTCCATAAAAACTATTACGTCGTTCTTACTTCTCAGGATCCCGTTTGCGACCGCCGAACCTTTGCCGCGGTTTACCTTATTGTTAATAATGCGAATAGGAATGTTATCTTTAGAGCGTGTTTTTTCGAGTTCTGGGAGAGTCTTGTCCTGACTGCCGTCATTTACGGCAATAATCTCAAAAGAGTCAAACTTATTTTTGAGATAGCGATGGATAATGCCGACATTTTTTCGAATGCTTTTCGCTTCATTGAAACATGGCAAAACAATTGAAATAGAGTGATCGTGCTTCATCGTTAATTAACTTTTTCTTTTACCTCCTGCAGAACTTTATTGTCGATCTGGTCAGGCACCATATCGCCGGAAGGGTTATGGATAGTTGCTTCTCTATAAACCAAGTCTTTTATTTTTCTGGCCCAAGTTTTAAGCTCGTCTTTCTCTTTTTCTCTGATGTTGATAGACAAACTGCCTGAATTTTGAGTAACACTGACAAGTGATCCTTCCGGACTCTGGTTATGGGCGTAATTCCAGGCAAGAACAAAAATTACAACGATAACAGTAAGTTTGAGGAGTAATTTCATGGTTTAAATAAATTAATCCGTAACTCGCCTGCCGGCCGGCAGGCGAGTTACGAAGTACGGATTGCGAGTTACGGATTACGCTATTTTTAACGTCTTTTTTATCTTATCCGTTATTTCTTGGGTGGTGAAATTGGATTTGATCAAATAGTCGCTGGCGCCCAGTTCCATTGCTTTTTTGATGTCGTCTTCCTGACCGAGGTTGGAAAGCATGAGCACGGGGATTTTAGCAATTGCGGGGTCAATATGGGAACGGATTTGGGATAATATTTCAAATCCGTTTACCGAAGGCAAAACAATGTCTAATAAAACAATATTCGGTTTTTCTTTCTCTAAAATTTTTACCACCTCTTGCCCGTCTATGGCCTCCACGATTTGAAATCCCTCTTTGATAAGTTTTGTCCCGCAAATATCGCGCAGAAATTTGTCGTCTTCCGCCAGGAGCACTTTTACTCCCCTGTTTTCAGTCCTGGGAGCTTCTTGGACGCTTGGCAGGGCGGCGGGATCACCAGAGGAAGGATCGAAACTGGAGCGCAAATAATCGTTAACTTTGGTAATTACTTCAGTGGGATCGAACTGAGTTTTGATCAGGTAGTCAACCGCGCCTAATTTTTTGGTTCTCTCGATTTCTACTGGCTGTCCAGAATTGGAAATTATGATTACTGGAGTTTTATTATTGTCAGTTTGTAATTTCTCGAGTATCTCGTAGCCGTTTATCTTAGGGAGAACAATGTCAAGCAGGATCAGATCGGGTTTCCAATCGTTTATTTTTTTGTAACCGTCTTCTCCTTCATAGGCTACGTTTGTTTCATAGCCTTCTTTCTGAAGCTTAGAATCCAAAACGTCAGCTAAAACTTGTTCATCCTCAATGAGAAGGATTTTTTTAGCGCTCATAGATATTTGTATAATTATTTTTTATGTATGTTTAATTAATATAGTAGCGAAGTTTATTGAGATGTCAAAATCAAATTCGCAATACTTATTAATACACGCGCATGCTCATAGTGATTCATTACAGTGAAATTGGACTTAAGGGAAAAAACCGGACGTTTTTTGAAAAAATGCTTGTTTCGAATTTGAAAAATAGGCTGGAAGGGATAAGAAAAGTATCTCGGCGATACGGAAAGATTATTGTAGAAATTGAAAAAATGGCCGAGCCGGAAAAATATATTAAAGCACTCTCTTTTTTGCCCGGGGTTTCTTCTTTTTCTTTCGCGGAAAAATCTGACTTGAAAATCGATAACATCAAAAAAGTAGCTTTAAAATTGCTTTCCCCACAAAGTTTTGACACTTTTCGAATAACAACAATGCGGTCAAATAAAAATTTTCCGCAAAACTCTTCGGAAATCAATATAATTTTAGGTGATTTAGTTCGCAAGAAACTGGATAAAAAAGTTAATTTGAACAATCCTGATGTCGTTCTCTATGTAGAAATATCAGAAAAGGAAGCTTACTGTTATACAAATAAATACAGTGGTATCGGAGGGTTGCCGGTCGGTTCGTCTGGAAAAGCTATCGCGTTATTGTCAGGGGGAATTGACAGTCCGGTAGCCTCTTTCCTGGCCGCCAAAAGAGGACTGAAGGTTGTTTTTTGCCACATATTGAACAAAACGATGTCGAGTGATCGCGAAGGGACTGTTAAAATTGAAAACATCGTGAAAGAATTGGCTAAAATCCAAGGTGATTCAAAACTTTATATCGTGCCTTTCGAAAAAATCCAAAAAGCAATTATTTCCCAGGTACCGGCCGAATGTCGAATGATTATTTATCGGCGCTTTATGATGAAAATCGCGCAAGCATTAGCCCGGAAGGAAAATATCAAAGGGATTATTACCGGAGACAGTATCGGCCAAGTCGCTTCCCAAACGTTGGATAATTTAAACTGTATTTATAAAAGCGTGGATTTGCCGGTGATACCGCCATTGATAGGGATGAATAAAGAAGAAATTATTAAAATAGCAAGAAGTATAGGCACTTATGAGCCCTCTATAGTACCATATCCGGATTGCTGTTCGTTTATGATCGCGAAACATCCGGAGACCAGAGGATCGATTGAAAAAATAGTCGGATTTGAAAATATAATTGAAAATAGAAAAGAACTTATTGCAGACAGTGTCGTGAAATCGTCGATAAAAATAGTACTATGAAACAAATAAAAACAATATCCTTAATGGCAACTTTGTTTACTGGCGCCGTTTTTTTATCCGGATGCAATATTGATAGTGTCAATAACAATATTCAGCGGTATATTGGCGGCAATAAAGATGCGATTAATCAGGCAGAAGAAGCAAAAAACAGTATGGAGGATTATAATCCCATTTTTACGCAAGAAGAGGAGGCTGACACTCAAGATCCAATAGCAAAACAAGTAAATCAACTCTTAAAAAATAGCTTAGGAAACGTTTTTTCGGACTCCAAACTGATTTCTATTCAGAATGAAGGAAAGACTCCTTTTATTATGAAATATATTGCCAAAAGAAGAATCAATCAGGCGGACGGGGATTCTCTTCATAGCGCTCTTGTTAAATCAGAAAGCCGGATCAAAAACGATGCCGTACCTAATTATATTGCTTCCCGTAATACAGTTGAGTTTTCTGTTTACCATGATTTTGGGGGAAGAAGCTATATTCTTGCTACCGTGCTGGATCTTGCCGAGCAGGCAATATGGGTGAACGTGTATTAAACAAGCGAAATTGAAAATTGAGAATATTAAGTTCCAAATAGCTCCAAATTCAAAACACCAATTTCAAAATTAGTGCTTTGTGCTTAGTATTGTTCGGAACTTATTATTTTTAATTTTCAATTTATTTTCCGATTAAGAATTCTACTACATCTCCTTCTTGCATTAAATATCCCTTCCCTTCTCTCCTCATTGCTCCCAATTCGCGGGCTTTTTTCCAGGATCCGGTCTCCAGTAGTTTTTTCCAATCGATTACGTTGGCTGAGATAAAAAGTTTTTCAAAATCAGAATGAATGACTCCGGCGGCTTCAGGCGCTGAAGCTCCTTTTCGGACTTCCCAGGCGCGAGTTTCCTTGTCTCCCGAGGTGAAAAAAATCAAAAGTTCAAGGAGCGAGTAAGAGCGTCGCACAAGATTGTCTAACTGGCTTTTCAGGCCTAATTCTTTTTGTTCTTCAGGAGTGATGTCGTCTAATTCTTTTTCCAGCTTAGCGTCGATGATGGCATATTCATCTTCTTTTAAGTCCAATGTAGTAGGAACATAGCGCGCTATGTTCCTACCTGTATCTCCAACATTAAAAACATACATGATCGGCTTAGTAGTAAGCAAGGAAAATTTTTTAACCATATTTTTTGCGTATGGCAGTAATTTGTCCGACAATGCCGGCAGAGGATGAAGCCACTCTTCCCTGTTTAATTTTTCCTCAAAAATAGATAATATTTCCCATTCTATTTCCGCTATTTCTTTTTCCGGCCCGTTTGAACGCTTGTCTTTTGCTACTCGGCTTTTTCTTTTTTCAATTATCGAGAGATCGGAAAGAATCAACTCCGATTTGATTATTTCAATATCCTTTTGAGGATCGACTCTTTTTTCGACATGCTCGATGTTCTCATTCGGGAAAACCCTTACTACTTCCAAAATTACATCTACATTTCTAACATTCGATAAAAATTGATTTCCCAAACCTTCTCCTTTGTGGGCATTTTTAACCAGTCCCGCAATATCGACAAATTCGACAATCGCATTGATTTTTTTACTTTCCGGGTAAAGCAGATGTAGCTTATCGAGCCTTTCGTCGGCCACTTCGGCAATTCCAACATTGGGCTTGATGGTACAGAAGGGATAGTTGTTTATGTCAACCTGGTTTTTAGTCAAGGCAGAAAATAAAGTAGACTTCCCGACATTGGGAAGACCTACTATACCGACTTTGAGAGACATGTTATTTAAATTCAGAATATCTAATTACCAATACCCAATTTCTAATGAAATGTCAAAAATCATTATGTATTAGAAATTTCGTTAGAACTTTCATTAGGACTTTCATTGGAAATTAGGAATTAGGTATTAGTAATTTTAATGGTCTTGTTCCCTGTTGATATTTCTGGGAGCAATATATTCTGATATAGTTTTACTGATTGGAACAGGCTGCAACCCGGTAGAGTTTATACGTAAGTATAGGTTGATAACTTTTACGAGGTGAGGATCGGCCGGTATTGCGAGCAATGTTCCTCCGCTCGGATACCCGCTGTAGTATGAGAATATTGGTTCACTGGGACTGTTAGTCACGTTACAGCTTATATCGCTTACCTCTTCGTTTTCATCAAGATAGCGCAAAGGAACGCCGGTCGGCTTAATAATCCCTTTCTTAAGGCAAGTGCCGTTTATGAAATATCTGATTCTTTCAACATCGGGAGTTTCATCAATATCCGAATAAAAAATTAATTCATTGCTATTTGCCTCAGCGATATTGAATGCTCCGGAATCAGCCTGGCGCATTTCCCTTATTTCTTTGCTCATCATGTTGATGCTCTTCTGAATGTTTCCCAATATTTCAGCTTGATTGAACACGAAATTGTAATATTGGTATCCCATCTGGGCCATCAGAGTAATACCCAAAGAAGCTAAGACCATAATAGCCATGGCGATCAGGAGCTCCATTAAACTAAACCCGGGTTTTTGTTTATTTTTGGGATAATTATGAATTCTATTTTTCATTTACCATTTGTCATTTTTCATTAATTTATCATTGATTATTTCCCATTTTAGATTGCCCTGGCTTGCAATGATAAATGAAAAATGTGAAATGAATGAAAAATGATAAATGAAGAATGATAAATCAGAACAGTGCGTTGGTGCATTTAAGCCCCAAATGATTATATCCTGCTGGCAAAACTACTCTTCCCCGAGGGGTGCGGGTTAAAAAGCCGAGTTCCATAAGATACGGTTCATACACGTCTACCAAAGTGTCTTCTTCTTCGCCTAGAGCCGCGGCCAGGGTCTGGACGCCTACGGGGCCTCCGTTGAATTTTTCGATAGTTATCCGGATAATCTCCCGATCAATTTTTTCCAAGCCCAAACGGTCAATTTCCAACATTGCGAGAGCTTTTTTTGCGGTTTCGGTGTTTACGGTTCCGTCGCCTTTGACTTGGGCAAAGTCCCGCACTCTTTTCAAGAGCCGGTTGGCTACTCGAGGATTACATCGACTACAATTGGCGATAAATTCTGCCCCAGCTTTATCAATAGGAATATTTAATATTTTAGCTGAGCGGGAAATTATTCTTTCAACTTCAGGAGGAGAGTATAAATTTAAGCGGTAAAGACCGCCAAATCGAGAGCGCAAAGGATTGGTCAGCAAACCCACCCGAGTGGTTGCCCCGACCAAGGTAAATTTGGGAAGATCTAATTGCAATACTTGCGCCGAAGGGCCTTTCCCTATCACTATATCCAAGCGGAAGTCTTCCATTGCTGGGTACAGGGCTTCTTCTACAGTACGATTTAATCGGTGAATTTCGTCAATAAAGAGAACGTCACCGTCTTCCAGATTAGTCAGTAAAGAAGCTAAATCGCCGGTACGCTCCAGTGCCGGTCCGGAAGTGACTTTGATGTTAGTTTTCATTTCAAAAGTGATAATGTGGGCAAGCGTAGTCTTACCCAATCCGGCTGGTCCGTGAAATAGTAAATGATCCAAAGAATCTCCGCGTGATTTAGCGGCTTCGATCGTTATTGACAAGCTCTCTTTTATTTTGTCCTGGCCGATATACTCTTGAAAGTCTTTCGGCCGTAGTGTCAGGTCAAGGCGAGTATCTTCGGTTTTACAGGCAGGAGCGATTATAGAAGTTTCAGTTTTTGACATATATTTTCAAATCTATTTATTACCCCGGGTGCGCGGGGATTTAAATGAAACATAATAACTTCATCGTCCGTAACGACTCGTTTACTGTCTGGCGTAGGAACATAGCGCGCTATGTTCCTACTGAATTCAATTTTCTTTGATTGCAGAAGAAATAGAAGCTTTTCAATTATATTACCAATTTTTTCCGAGAGCATATTTTCCAGCCATATCTTTACTCTCCTTGGTTGAAACGTGTCGAATAGCGGTAGTTTTGTAAAATTAAAGTTAGGCAGGTATTTTTTCATCCAATCTTTATTTTTTTTGAAAAATTTTCTTTCGATTTTATTAGAGGAATAAATATTTATCATTCTGGCATACTCCTGGGCGGAGTAGAGGTCTCTCAACTCTTCCTCCAACTTCAATCTGGAAGAAGATCGGTAATGGTTTAGACAAAATTTGTTGCGCCTGGAATCCTTATTCTTATTTTTTATTGTTGCGTCGTTTGTCTTTTTTCCTAACAAAAAAGAGAAGAACGTTAACAAGAACCTCACTGTCCAAACTCTGTTTTGCTTTGTTAGGATCAAGAAATCAATATCGCTTCCCGAACGGCTTACTTTGCGGGCGACGCTGCCACAGAGAAATATACCTCTTAAAAAAGGAAGAAAAGAAAATATTTTAAGCGCTTTGCGAACTTTATTTATTTTGCGTTGGGCGTTCTTTTCCAGCTGGATAAACTTCATGTAACTTGTAACTTGTAACTTGTAACTTTCTGCTTCTCTTGCCCCCTCCTTACGAAGCACGCCCCGTGCCTTGACACGGGGGAGGGGATGAAGGGAAGGTTTGTTTATGTTACGTGTTTCATGTGTTATGCTTGACGTTTTCAGCCAGTACAGTCCCTTTTGTTCCGTTAGAACACCTTCTTCTACTAAACTGTCTAGAACATCTTTTATTTCCGACAAATTTGTTCGATTTAGACTGTCTTGGGATTTTCTTTTTGAAATTTCATCGGATATTGGATGTTGAATGTTGGATATTTCTATCAAATACCGTCCGATTTGCACCAAAGTAAGCGGAGTTTTTACCGCTCTGTAATAAGCCAATGTCGCCAAAACTGATTTTTGTAGTGTATTTGTATTGTTTTTTATCATCCTGAAATCTTAAAGCCATTTTATGAATTCAGGTAGGCATTTTTTAACAGAAATAGACGCTTTGTATCAAAGCGTCTATTCAGGCACGTTCATTTAATTTTGTTGCTAGAATAACATTGTCAGGTTGACTCTTCCCCTGTCATCTATTTCTTTCACTTTTACTTTTACTTCATCGCCCTCTTTCAAGTGATCGCGGATGTTTTCTACTCGCTCTTTAGCAATTTGGGAGATGTGCACCATACCGTCTTGGTTGGGAGTAAGTTGGACAAAAGCTCCAAAATCAAGAATTTTGACGACTTTTCCATTGTAAATTTCCCCGGCTTCTACTTCTTTGACAAGTCCCTTAACAATTTCCAGAGCTTCGTTCAATCCCTTTTCATTCTCTGAAGTAATGTTAACCGTACCGTCCTGCTCAATGTCAATCGTAACACCGGTTTTATCAATAATGCTGTTGATCATTTTTCCTCCCGGACCAATAACGTCTCTAATCTTGTCGACAGGGATAATCAGGGTTTCAATGCGTGGAGCATAAGGAGACATCTTGTCTTTTGGTTTGTCGATTACCTTGGCCATTGCTTCAAGAATTTCCAATCGAGCCGTGTATGCTTTGTCCAACGCGTCTTCAATCACTTCATACGGAAGACCTTTAAGTTTTATGTCCATCTGGATGGCTGTGATACCTTCTTTGCTACCGGCGGCTTTAAAATCCATATAACCGGAGAAATCTTCCATGGCGCAAAGGTCGGTAAGAACCGTATATTTATCCTTTTCAGAGTCATACATCAATCCCATGGCGATACCGGCTACCGGCTTCTTGATTGGGACTCCGGCATCCATCAAAGCCAAAGTACTTCCGCATACGCTGGCCATCGAGGTTGAACCGTCGCTGGACATTATCTCGGTCTGCATTACGATAGTGTAAGGAAATTTGTTTTTATCGGGAGTTACTGGTTCGAGGGCTTTCTCTCCTAAAGCTCCGTGTCCGATTTCTCTTCTGCCGGGTCCGCGCATCTGCTTGCATTCACCGGTGGAAAAAGGTGGAAAGCTGTAAAAATGCATGTAATGCTTTTTATTTTCAATCTCTTCATATTCCATTCCCTCTAGAGTCAAAGCGCTTCCCGGGGCGCCCAGGGTTGTCATGGTGAGCCCTTGGGTCCAACCGCGGGCGAAGATCGCCGATCCGTGAGTACGCGGTAAAATTCCTATTTCAATCTGAAGCGGACGGACTTGATCGATTTTTCTGCTGTCGATTCTTTTTCCTTTAGAGACAAACAAAGTTCTGATTTCTTCTTTAACAAGCTTATCGATAGTTTCTCCGAATTGTTTTTCTAAATCTTTTTTGTTCTCCTTCCCTTCTTTGTCGTATAAGCTTATTAATTCTGGAATCTTAGTATTTTTTAGAGACTTGAGAGATTTTTCAAATTCCGGTTTGTTTACGTAATTTTCAATTAGCCCCTTAACATCTGAGCGGATTTTTTTATCGGCGGTTGCATAAACTTCTTCGGGCAAGGTGTGCAATTCAACTGTCTGCTTCGGCTTCCCTACTTTTTTCTGCAAGTCTTCAATCAGGGCGACAATATTTTTTGCCTCTTTTTGGGCTAATTCTATCGCTTCTTTGATTTTAGCTTCTGGAATTTCTTTCGCTCCTGCTTCCAACATCGCAACCTTGCCGTCTTTGGTAAATACCGCGGTAATGTCAAGATCGTTGTTTTCGCTTTCCGTTAGTAATGGATTAACAATCAGCTTTTTGTCAATCAGACCGATTTTTAATCCTGCTAAAGTGGTCTCAAAAGGAATATCAGAAATTGTCAGAGCAGCGCTTGCACCCACTAAAGCCAAAAATTCTGGATCATTTTGTTTGTCAAAACTCAGCGCCGTAAGAACAACTTGGACTTCCCTTCTCATTCCATCAGGAAAAAACGGCCTGATACTGCGGTCAACCACTCTTCCGGTGAGAACCGCTTCGTCGGTAGGCCTTCCTTTGCGTTTAACAAAACGGCTGCCCCGGACTTTTCCAGCCGCATAATAATTTTCTTCGTAATCTACCGTGAGCGGAAAGAAATCCAGTCCGTCGATGGCTTTGTCGCTCATAACGGCAGTAGCTAAGATGACTGATTCTCCGTAAGTAACCATTACAGATCCATTGGCTTGTCCAGCCAGCCTCCCTGTTTCAAGGATTAGCTCGCGGCCGCCAATTTCAGCACTGACGTGAGTAACGCCGCTATTTTTTTCTTCTTTTTTCATAATGATTCTTTGCAGACAAGAGGCTCAAAAAAAGGAACAGTATAGTATTGGTTTTGTAGTATGTAATATGTGTCAAGCATCATGTCCCATGAAACTAGAGACGGTCTGGTTAGACTAGTCCATGATACTTTATACATAATACATCCTACGTAACTACAGTGAGCTCTTAGTTGAACTTGTCTGTCTGACTATAAATAATAATTAAAATAATAAGCGAAGCTGATTATTTCTGCTTTAATCCCAGCTCTTTCGATACTTTCACGTAAACTTCTTCACTGGTGCCTTTTAAGTAATCCAGCATTTTTCGGCGGCGCACAACCATTTTCAGAAGACCGCGTCTCGAATGCTTGTCTTTCTGATTTTTCTTTAAATGGTCAGAGAGGCGATTTATTCTTTCTGTGAGCAGACTTACTTGCACTGCAGCCGATCCGGTATCTTTTTCGTGAAGAGCGGATTTTTTGATAATCTTTTTCTTCTTATCTTTGGGTAACATGATTAATATGTGGTTACTGTTTATCCCTGAATATCTTATAAAATCTATTAAATAATACTTTTTTAAATACTCCAAATAGAAAGCGCAAAGCACAAAGAGCAAAGTAAAAACAAAATTTTTACAATTTTTTGTATTCTGCGCTTTGAAATTCATTTTTACTTTGTTTTTTGTACTTTAATTTGTGCTATTATTATTCATATTCTAAAATATTCGTAATATTCTTGTTTAAGTATATACAAATCTACGTTATTAAAAACAAAAATGGACAATAACAACAACCAATCCTCCCAGTCTTCGGGCGGATCGGAAGAAGCAAAAAAGCCGGGAGGCACTTTGGATTTACAAAATATATCAATAAAAACTTTGAAAGATGATATAGCGGAAGAAAGCGGTGAAGCTGGTCAAGATAAAGCGGGATGGTTTGGTTTTTTAGCAAAACATAAAGGCAGTCCTCAGCCCTCAGTACCTAGTCCTAAGTCACCCGATACTGCTGGTCAGAGCGAAACCCCAAGTGAAGGAATTACAACTAACATAGAAACTCCGCAATCCCTAGATAAAAGTCTGGAACCTATGGGTCAAACCGATAGTCTTCTAGATAAAGAGCTTGAACAATTTAAAGCGGAAAGTGAAAAACCCAAAAATATTCCTCCCGAGCCGGAAAAAATTCCTTCCGACAATATTGAGGCGCCGTCAAACTTGCCTATTTCAGATCAGCCGCTCAGCCCGCTGGCCGAAGAACCAAGCAGCGATACGCTCGGAAAAACAATCTCGGCTGATAACTCGCCTAACTCGTTAAACCCGCTCAACCCGCTAAACTCGTCCAACAGTACCGAGGAGCGTCCGGCGTTAGGATCTTTCTTCCCTCCTAAAGAAGTTGAAGCAGAAGAACCGAAACCCGATATAAATACCATCCAAAATAAATTATCTTCCGCTCTGGCAGGCGACACAAAAACATCTATTGCGGGGGCGACTTACGAATCTCCTCTACAGAAAAACGGTGATCAAATGAGTAGGATTAACCCTATGCCTAGAGGAGGAATAGCCGGGGGAATGTTAGAAGGTGAAGAAGAACAAAAAAGCAAAAACCCTTTTTCTACCCGATTAAAAACGGAAGAACCGGAGAAAAAATCACTGCTTCAGTCAGTAGAATCAGCGCTTAATTATTCTGCTCCCCCGGAGTTTTCTGAAGAAAGAGAGAAAATAGGAACAGGTGAACCGGAGGAAGGAAAAGTGGTAGACCTTCGCGAAAAACCCGAGGTAAAAGCAATGGGAATCTTACAAAACAAGAGAATGTTGATTATACTGGGGGGCGTAGGAGGGCTCGTAATAGTTGTAATAATAGTGCTCTCTCTGGTGCTAGGAGGAAGCAGCCAGAACAAAACAGTCGTGCAGACTAACGCAAACACTCAGGCGAATAAAAACCAAAACGTAAATCCAGTTGCTCAGATTAAACCCACGCCTGCGCCAAAGCCTGTGGTAAATCCCATAAAAATATTACCGACCACTCAAGAAATTCAAGTCGGGTCGATTGACGCGATAGCCGAGAAATTGGATGGGATAAGGGAGGGACAGGGAGTAAAGAAACAAACCCAGTTAATTTTCTTAAAATCAGACGGCTCTTCGGTATCTTTTCAGGACTTGATGAATGCTACGGGCATCAATATTCCCCAAAAAGTTCTTCCTCAGCCCGGAGCGGTTCCGGCCTTGATTTTCGCTGATTTCTTCAAGGGGCAAACAATAATAGGTATGGTTATTCCTACGGTGGACGCTTCCGATTTGGCGGTTTCAAAAATGAAGAATTGGGAGTCCACGATGGTTCTCGATCTGGGACAGTTGTGGAAGGGTATCATTATTGATAACCAAGGAGCCTATTTCACCGACAGCCAGCTTTTTGAGAATGCCAGATTTGCCCTGATTGACAAGAAGAATAAGCTTTCTCTCGATTATATGGTTTCTGACGGGTATATTTTCATTGCTTGCGGTAAAGACAGCATGTCGATTCTGGAAAATAATTTTATCAGTGATACTTCCGGAAGCGGAATTAAATGGGAAGAAGATTCAGAAACTTCAGTTAGCGGAGTAGAAGGATCGGATAGCAATAATAATTCTAATAGTAATACAAACAGTAGCGATAACGGTCAGTAAAAATAATTTGAAGTTTTCAATTTGAAATTTGAATTGAATTTGAATTTATTAAATTTTAAATTAATTTATTTCAAACTCCCGCCCGAACGCCGTCAGGCGGGCCCCGTACCGTTCTGGTACAGGGCGGGCAGGCATTTCAAATTTCAAACTTCAAATTTTAAATTCAAGGGCTTTCCTAACGACTTCCTCTTCATCCCAGGGGATTTTTTTATCTCCGACACACATAATTTTCTCTCCTCCCTTACCGCAAAGGATGACAACATCCTTGGCTTCAGCCAAGCTTAAAGCCTTTTTTATGGCTTCTTGGCGATCAGTGAAACTCCAGCAGTTTTTGTTTTCTTTAAAATTTTGATTGGAAATAACTCCTTGGAGAACTTCTTTGTTAATTTCATCAGGGTCTTCATTATATGGATCTTCATTCCCAACCACGACATAATCACACAAATCAGCCGCGGTACGGCCGAGCACCTTTCTTTTCCATTTATCTCTTCCCCCGCCTTGAGCGCCGGTGAGACAAATCAATTTTTTATTTTTTGGTAAAAATTCCCGGCATGCTTCTAAAGCGGCGCGCAGGCTCAAAGGTTCATGGGCATAATCTAAAAATATCCGGTATGGAACGCCGGTATTTTTAAGCTCCTGCATTCTTCCCGGGGGAAGTGCTAATTTAGAAACGTTCTTCATCAAGTTGCTAAAAGGTATGCCTGTGGCCCTGGCGGAAGCTAGAGAAAGGAGTAAATTGATAGCGTTGAATTTACCGGGGAGAGTAAAATTGATTTCCGATTCAGAAACTATTTCTTTTTGCCCGTTTATGATTTTCCATTCCCCAATCTTTAATTTATTGGGAGATATGCTTGTGCCCTCGAGCAGGTATGCGTTTTGTAGAAACGCATCGCAATGCCCGCCTGTCCGGTAGGCAGGCGTCTCTACACAGAGAGATTCAGGTAATTTTTTATCTAAAGTAACACCCCATTTTTGTTCAGCCGGATATTTTAGGAAGTGTTTAACGTGCTTATCATTCAGGTTGAGCACGTGAGTCTTACGGCATTGTTCGAAAAGTTTTTCTTTAGCTTTGCGATAGGCCTCGAAACTTCCGTGCCGTTCAATGTGCTCCGGTGAAAGCGAAGTGAAAACAGCGATATTGTAATCCAAATAACGTTGCCGATGCTGGGCAATTCCTTCGGAAGTAGTCTCTACAACCGCATATTCTGCTCCCTTGTCGAAAGCCTTCTTTAGTATCTTTTGCAAAAAGAAACGCCCCGGCATTCCCGTTTTGGTTTTATTAATTTCTGTTTTGCCATCCAAGATAAAAAAAGTGGTAGAAGTTAACGCAGAGATAAAACCGTTTTTTTCTAAAAGCTGATAAATAAAATAGGAAGTGGTGGTTTTACCTTTAGTCCCCGTTACGCCGATGAGATAGAGTTTTTTGCTTGGCGCTGAATACAAAACATTTCCCAACCAGGCAAGAGTTAAGTGGTATAAACCGAATAAAGGCTTAGGGATAAATTTTTTGATTAATTGAAGCATGGCGGAAATGTCTAATATTTCATATCTCACATAACATATTTCATGTATATATCATTTGGTATATATCACGTTTCCAATCAACCCATGGAACATGAAATATTTATGAAATATGAAATATGACACGTGCGATATTGTTTATTTGCTCCACTTATAGTTATCAAAGGCCCACTTGCCCAGCTTGGTTGCGTCTCGGGTGGTTGCGTTCTGGGAAGAGGCGCCCATTAAAACAACAATAATATTGGCTTTTTTATTTTTTTTGGATTGCATTTTAACAATCAAATTGTTGCCTACTTCAGGAAGATACCCGGTTTTGGCCGCCTGCACCTTAAAAGCACTGCTACTTTTTCTAATTATGGGGCTGGTGTGGATGATTCTTTTAGTACCTTTTCCGCTGTTAACATTGAAAGAATAGCTTTTTTTGGAACTTATTTTACAGAGGTAGCTGTTATTATAGACTTTTTTCCCAATAAGAGCCAGATCTTTGGCGTTAGCCTCATTTTTTGGGGAAATACCGCAAGCATCGACAAATTCAGCACTGCCGGCGCCGGCTTCTTTGGCAACATCATTCATTTTGTCTACGAATTTACTTTTTCCCAGATCGCTTAACCTGATCAAAGCCGTAGCTGAATTATTGGCCGAGCCGACTAAGCTGGCATACAGAAAGTTTTTTGCTTTCATGGTGGTGCCGACGGGCAATTTAAGTCTGCCTCCCCCCACTTCATCGCCGGACTCCATGCGGACTTTTTTATTGAGACTAGGGTTGGTAGACAAAAAGACTTCCGCGCCTAGAATTTTCGTTATGCTGGCTACTGGTTTTTCGACATCTTCTCTCTTGCCGAAAAGCAACTCTCCTGTCTCGTTATCTATAACTGCAGCCGAGTAGGAACTGATTTGGGAAGCCTTAAGGTCTTTGAAATCGTTGATTTTGGATACTGATGCGGATACCAATGTTGGTGTTAGGGCAATCGTAAAAAACGTTAACCCGAAAAAGATCGCCCTAATTTTTAAAATAAACATATATTTGTCATTAATCATTTGCCATTTGCCATTCATTTATCATTTTGACATTTATCATTTGAATTTCTAGATCGAAAAATGGTAAATGTATAATGGCAAATTAATGTTAAATGGTTAATGAAAAATGATAAATTTTATTCTTTATCCCTTTAGATAGCTCAATGGTAGCACAAACTCCTTCCCCTTTTCAATATTACCCGCTAGCAAATCTTTCGCAATCGCGTCTTCGATCTGCTTTTCTACGATTCTGCGGAGCTCCCGGGCGCCAAAAACCGGGTCAAATCCGGTTAAAGCAAGCTTTTGGGTGAATTCTTCGGTGTATTTTATAATAATCTCTTTATTCAAAAGTCTTTTTTTGAGATCGGAAAGCGCCAGAGCCGCTATCTGGTAGAGCTCTTCTCTTTTGAGGGGGTGGAAAACGATTATCTCGTCGAAGCGGTTTAAAATCTCCGGCGAGAAGATTCCGTTTTGTTGGATTTTGTCCAGAACCAACCGGTGCATGGATTCATACTTTTCATTTCTCTTAACCAAATCTTGAATGAGAAGGGCTTCGGCGTTGGAGGTGGCGATAATGATTGTTTCTCGGAAATTAAGTTTTTTGCCTGTTCCAGTTTTAGCAATCCCCTCTTCCATAATTTGCAGCAATAGTTGGTGTACTTCCCGACTGGATTTTTCCAGCTCGTCAAGCAAGACTAAATTGAATGGATTGGCGCTAAGAATTTTCTGAAAATAACCTTCAGTTTTACCGGAAGCGTCGCCTAAAAGCTTGGTTATGCCACCCTCTTCTCGATATTCCGACATATCCAAGCGCGCAATCTTGCTTTCCCCGCCGAAATATAGTTTTGCCAGTACTTCGGCGGTATAAGTTTTACCTACTCCGGTCGGGCCCAAGAACAAAAAGCAACCCGCTGGCCTTTCGGGGTTGGAAAGGTCGAGTCTCCTTCTGCGGAGAGCTGATGATACGGCTTTTATTGCTTCGTTTTGTCCGATAATTTGTTTTTTCATTTCTTCTTCGAGGTTGAGCAACAGCTCTTTTTCTTTGGATTTAAGCGATCCAATAGGCGCACCGATCTTGGACGTAGCGAAATTCTCTATATCAGACTCTTTGATTATATGATTGTCTGGATTTTGATTGGCCGAGTAGCTGATTGCTTCCTCAAGAAAGTCTAAAGCTCTCTTAGGCATGGCTATTTCTTGAAAATATCGGTTGCTTAGTTCAAGCGCTTTTTTTATGGCGTTGTAGGCAATAAGTTTTCTGTGTTTATTCTCGAGCCGTTGTCCTCTCTCGCAAAGCAAAAGGAGACAGTCCTCCAAATCCGGTTCGGAAAGTTGGACTATTTTAAAATATTTGGAAAGATTGCCGTGATTTTGGAACAAGGAATGGAGCTCCTGCTGGCTTCCGCAAGTGATGATTTGAATACCGGTATTTTCTAAAAAATTTGTTAGAACGGGTGAAATATCCGCTTTACCAATCTGCCCTTCTTTGATATCGGTTTCCAAGTAATTTTGGATAGCCGGGATAAAAAGAATTATATTGCCGGCGGTGCAAGCTTCCGCAAAAGCTTTTTCTAGGAGGTATAATTTGTCTTCGTCGGCACTACTGGAAGCAATTAAATTATCCAAATGAAATTCAAGAATTTTCTTGCCGACCAGTTTGGCGGGAACATTGCGCCGGCTGAGATCCAAAGCTAAATTTTCCACCAAGCGTTTTCTGCCTGTCCCCGTTTCGCCGATAATCGCAACATTAACACCATTGGACTCGGCCAGGTTATTTTTAAGGATTTCTAATTCCCTAACGTTTATTAAAGCCACTGATCCGTCATTTCGATAATTCAAGTTCCGGGAAAAATTATTGAGAGTGAAAGTCCAGCCGAATACCCAATCTTCGGTTAAGGGCCGTTTTTCAAATAAGTTGTCTTTTCCCCACCAACATTGTTTTTTGGCTCTTTCGATTTGTTTGCTAATCTCCCAGGCAACTATTCTATCGAATTCTGTTCTTGAAAGATGAGCTGATATTAAAATTTTCTTTAGCTTTTCGTTTATCCAAGCTTCTTTCAGAGTATCTTGGCCAACCAGTAAATGGGCGCATAGGGAAATAAACCAAGGATCATGGGGGTTGGGATTGCGGGGATCGACTTCGAATAAGCGGCTCAAGCGCCGGGCTTTGAATGTCGCGACTTCAAGCGCAATCAAGACAATCAGAATTACTATGGCTATTGCGATAGACAATATCTCATCAAACGACCATTCTTGCAAAGAAACAAGGCTCTGAGTCTCCGCGATTAAAATATATGAGATTACTAGGGGAGAAATAATCCAAATCGGAAATAAAATTATTGCTCCAATCCACCAGATTATCTCCCAGACAATCCATAAGGTTATGGTAAAAAGTTTGATAATCAAACCGATTATTCTCGAGAAGAGATTAAAAACATGGCGCGAAAGCCATTCTTTCAGATCAAACCCCTGAGTCCGGGAAACTCCCAAATCTCTTTTCCATGGCCAAAATATGGTTCTGAAAAGGAGCCGAATCGCAAGAATATGACTGAAAAACAGCGAGAATCTTGCGACTATCCGCCAATAACTTGCCAATCCCCGACTGTACCGCCAGATTATATATTTCATTGAATTTGTTTTGAGTTTTAATCTTTGCTTCTTAAATTACATGTTAGCTTCTAATTTCGAGTTTTAAAAGAAAAAACAAAGCCTAGGCTTTGTTTTTTAAGCCAGAACAATTCGTTCCGGTATTGTTCGCTGCCGTTAATTTTGTTGTGTCAGGATGATCTCTTTTCTTGTAATACCGGAAATCAGGGTCAAATCGTGCCCTGGCAAATAGCCTTCTTTGGTAACGTCAATATTATAATTCTCTCCCAAAGTGAAAACTTTGGGCGGGTCGGCTACTAACGGAAAATAAGCGATGCCGTTTATATCAGATACGCTTTCTTGAAACAGCGTGTTGACGGAATCGGTAATTCTGACCGTTGCCCCGACAATAGGGGTTTCTCCGCCTGTTTCTTTGACGGCTACCACTAGAATGTTTTCCGTTTTACTGCCCATTGTTATGTCGATTGTCGTAGTGCTGTTCGGGGCGATGGACCAGGGAGACGAAAGGCTGGTAGTAATTAATTCATAGCTGGCATTAGTTATAGAAAAGAAGTAAGGACCCATGCCTATTTCAGGACTTTCCCACTCGCCGTCATTCCCACAGATCAAAGCCGGCTCATTATAAGCATAAACTGGCGCCGGAGCGGCTTCAATAGTAGTACCGATAACTCTCCCCCCTGCTAAGGAAAATGCCATGTCGGGTAAATTGTTTCCAAACGTATCTTTAAAATGAAGATTTTGATGGCTTAACAAATCGATCACGAAAACTTTGCTGGTAATCGATCCTTGAGAGACTGCAATATGAGCGTCTATCGGGTTAAATGCGGAATCAGGAAACGGCGGGTAGGTTTGAACGCTTTCGTATCCGTCTTTAGAAACAGAAATTTCATAGCTGTTAGTTTCTGTTGTCGGAGCACCGGGTAACGTTAACGACCCGTCGTTGTCAGTATCTTCAGTAATGTTAATCGGAGGGTTTACTTCGCTGTTTACTATATGGACATGACAGTTGCTGAGCGGGTTTCCCGTGCTGTCAACAGTGTTGATCATCAAAACTCCCATACCTACATTTGTTTCGACTCGAGGGGGAGCAACATAAGTGTTCAGGATTATCATTTTATTTTCCAAATTGGTCGGCCAGTCTACCCTGACCTCGATTTGTTTATAATCCGTGGGGGCGGTATCAGACGGAAACTTATCATCAAGAGGATCATCGATATACCGGACGCTGGTTCTTACGCTGTAATTTGCTCCATTGCTATTCACTGTTTCATTGGCGAGCAATTGTCCGGAAGGGATGCCTCCCTGGGTACCGATGTCTTCATAGTCCATCGCCCGAATAGTTTCGATTTTCTTTTCGCCGATAGCAACCGCTTCCGTGCGTAACCGGTTGTGGACCGACATCTTTAATCCGAAAGCATAAGAAGCGTATATGCCGAGAGAAAGGATGGCCAATAAAAAAATTCCTACCAAAACTTCTATCATAGTGAGCCCCTTTGATTTGTATTTTTGTTTTTTTGTCATAATTTAGATTGCATTTCGAGGCCAGTTTAACATATAAATTTACGAAACATGAAACATGAAAATAATAAGTATGCTGGATAACAGATTTTTTCTATTCCGTGGCACATGTTTTATGCTGAGATGGTTACAAAATTCTTTTTCCGGGCGGGACGGCTGTTTTTTGATCTGCGGCCCGACAGTCCTCGCTTCAAAAAACAGCCGTCCCGCCCTTTCCATGGTTATAAATTTCGGTAGTTCTGTAACTATCTAGTTTTGTGTTCAATGTCTTTGAGGTTCGTTTAATAATTTTTTAATCAGTTTTTAATCACTCTTGTGACAGAATAAATCGTAATTCGTAATACGTAAATTGTAAATCGTGATCGAGAAAATTAGTCGGCCGAAATCTAGAATTTTTATTGTTTTGTGCATATTTTTTGTAACCCTTGTTACTGTTAGGGGGATTTTACAGCTTTCCGACGGTTGTCCTTCGGGAGACATCTGCGAATTAGCCGGACAGAAAATTAGAGTCGAAGGAGAGATTGTTTCGCTCAAGAGCGAACGTTTAGAAAAAACAATTATTGAGGTAGAGACGTCCAAGGGGAAGATTCTGGTTATTCTACCCCACACTCAGTACGAGCTTCAATACGGCGATAAACTGATTCTAGAAGGAAAATTGAAATTACCCGCTCGGAATTCAGAGGATAATTTTTCTTATCCGCTTTATCTCAAAGGAAAAGGGATTTATTCGATGATGGATTATCCAGAAATACTGGCTGGGCAAAAAGGGGAATATCAGGGGAACCGATTGGACAAATTTTATAAAAATATTCTGGACTTTCGGGAAAAAGTCCGCGAAATATTAAATTACTATCTTGTTAATCCAGGCAGCGCGGTTGTTGGCGCCATGATAATCGGTGATCAAGGCGGAGTACCGCAGGAACTGCGCCAAAAATTGAGCAAAACGGGGATAATCCACATCTTGTCGGTTAGCGGTGCTCATGTGACTCTGATTATCGCAATGACAGCTTTTCTGTTATCTTTTTTCACTTGTCGAAGATTTGTTATTTTTCTGGTTGTTTCCGCTGGGGTTATTTTCTATCTTCTTTTGGCCGGCTCCCCTAATTGTGCTTCCCGGTCGGCTATTATGGGTTTACTGGTGTATTTGGCTTTTTACCGAGGGGAAAATCCTAACCTTAAAACAGCTTTATGGTTTAGCGCGTTGGCGCTGTTAAGCTTGAATCCTTTGGCAATTTTCTCGGATGTTGGTTTTGAACTTTCTTTTCTGGCGGTAATCGGCATGATTTATGTTTTTCCCCTGCTCGACAAAAGCTTAACCTGGGGACGGGCGGGATTACAATGGAAAGCTTTAAGAGTGTTGCTTCTCTCAATCTCGATAAGCCTTACGACTACTCCTTTGGTTTACTACTATTTCGGAATCGTTAGTTGGATTTCGCCGGTTGCTAACTTAATTTTAATTCCATTGTTTTCGTTAATCTTGCCAATGGGATTCTTAGTCGTGGTCATAGGGCTGGTCTCTCAAGCGTTCTCTTCTCTGGGAGTAATAGCGGAAATGATTGCTGTTCTTATCCAATTTATTTTGTATATAGCGGAGCATGCCGCCGATATTTTCTTAAAAATTCCGGGTAGCTATTCCGAAGGATCAGTGAAACCGGGCTGGATAATTTTGTATTATATTTTATTGTTTTTGGGGGTTTTATTTTTTTATTTTGTTGTTAAAAGATATATTTTTCCTCGCAGACTGAAATATTTCGAGAGCGAAGAATTTTTAAATAAAGTAGGAACACAGCGCGCTGTGTTCCTACGAAGGAAAATCAAAAAATATCGCAATATTTTCGAGGATATGCCGAGTAAAATATTACTTTTTTACTGTGCCTCCGTGTGCTGTCTTTTATTTTTTTCGCTTGACTATCTTTATTCTTCGTCCCGCTCTCCACGTCTTATAATGTTAAACGTCGGCCAAGGCGATGCTTTTCTTTTAGATTGGCCGAGATACCATTTGCAGATTCTTATTGACGGCGGGCCCGGAAGGAATATCTTATCCGAGCTGGGCGATGCATTGCCTTTTTATGATAGGAAGATTGAAATGCTGATTTTGTCGCATCCGCACCAGGACCATATTGAAGGATTAATCAGCGTGGTGGAGCGATATAAAGTTGCTCAGGCTGTTTTGAATTCCCTACCCCCGAATAATAATGCAGAGATGTTCTCTCTACCGGGCATCTTTTGGAAACAACTGATCGATAAAAAAATTCCCATTTCGATTTCAAAAAAAGGACAAAAAATATTTTTTAATTCGAACGAGAAGAAAACAGCCGAGCTGGAGTTTTTAAGTCCATTTTTTGATTATTCCAAAAATATAATTGCAAACATTAACGACCAAAGTGCTATAGCAAAAATGAATTATCCCCGCGAAGTACTGTTTATGGGCGATTCAAGCAGTAAAATGGAAAGAATTTTATTATCCAAAGAGTCGCACAATCTTAAATGCGAGATATTGAAAATCGGTCATCACGGCAGCCGTTTTTCTACGTCAAATGAATTTTTAGACGCGGTTCAAGCAAAAACCGCGCTGATTAGCGCGGGAAAAAGCAATCTCTTTGGTCACCCAGCCCAAGCTACTATTAAAAAGCTTGATGAGAAAAAAATTAAAATTTATAGAACAGATATTAATGGGCACAATATCCTCGATTTATAACTTTCTAATTTTTCCGATATAAATAATCTCTTACCGCGTTGAGCTCGCGCAGGACCGTTTCATCGCGGTTGACGGCTTCTTTAATCTTTTTGTAGGAATGCATTATAGTCGAGTGGTCTTTTTTGAGGAAATCGCCGATCGTAGGATAAGAGAAGTTGCTTTCTTTGCGCATTAAATAGATCGCAATCTGACGGGGCCGGACAATTTCGCTCCTCCGGCTGGTTCCCAAGATATCCTCAGTCTTAAGATTAAAAAACTTAGCGACTTTTTTCACAATGTGCTGGGCGGTTATCGCCTGTCTTTGAGAAGAACCGACCATAGTGGCTATGACCAGCTTGGCGCTCTTAAGATTGAATTCCCAATCCTGAATCTGACAGCTGGCAATAAATTTGTTAAGCGCTCCTTCCAATTCGCGGATATTGTTCTGGACATGGGAGGCTAAATAGCCCAATACTTCAGGATCTAAATTTAAACCGTGTTCCTGTCCTTTGGCGTCCAAAATAGCAATGCGGGTTTCCAAATCCGGTTGGGAAATGTCTGCCATCATACCCCCTTCGAATCTCGAGCAAAGCCGGTCTTCCAGAGCCGGTATTTCTCGAGGCGGGCGGTCGCTACAGAGAACAATTTGCCTGCCTGCTTGGTGAAGGGTGTTGTAAGTGTGAAAAAATTCTTCTTGGCTTTTTTGTTTGCCTCCCAAAAACTGGATATCGTCGATTAAAAATATATCGATTTGGCGGTATTTATCTTTAAATTCAGTCACTTCCCTCTTGCGGATGGAATTTACTAGATCGCTCGCAAAATTTTCCGCGCTGACATATTTTACTTTTATTCCTTTATTTTTTTGCATAACCTCATTGCCGATCGCTTGCAAAAGATGGGTCTTCCCCAATCCCACTCCGCCATAGATAAACAACGGATTGTATTTGTTGCCTGGATCATCCGATACTGCTCGGGCGGCTGCTTCAGCTAAAGCGTTATTACTGCCAACCACAAACGACTCGAAATTATAACGGGGATTTAATCCCGTTCTTTCTTGAAGGGAAAATTTATGGCTTTTAAGGTCTTTTTTAATACCTAGCGCGCTGGACTTTTTGGTGCTGTTTACTAAATTTTTCACATTTTGTTTATTCTCGCTGATAAGATAACTGATCTCATGCACTCCAGTGCAAAAATTTTTCAGTGACTGCAATATCTGTTTATTGTATTTTTCTTCCAGCCATTTTTTACTAAATCCGTTCGGAACTCTGATCACGGCCTTATCTTCTTCTAGCGACATTATACTCGTGTTGCTGAACCAAGTCGAAAAGTTAGCTTTTCCTACGGTGAGTTCCATCTCGCCGAGTACCGCCTGCCAAATCTTATCTAGTGTTGTAGCATTAGACATTATTAATTTGTTTAGTAAAATCAGTTATTAACTTATAGGAGGGTAAAGAGAGTTTATATGTATATTTGTCTAGCCTCAAATTCTGATTGATCAGTCGCTAGACAAGATTATAATAAATTTTGTCGAATTAGCAAAAAATGGCATAATGAAGAGTGAAACTAACAAACTGTGGAAAGTTTTCCACAGTTTGTGGAAAAAATGTGCAAAACTGAATAGAAAAATGATAGACAACTAGAGGAATAGGATAAGATTGCTAAGATATATTTTCCAATTCTCTTCTTCTATTCTTCTAACGGCGTATTGCTCGCCAATCTCCATACTTTATTTTTTTAAGTTTGGCTTCGGAATCCTTAACAGTATCTTGCCAACGGCGTTGAACGACTCTTTTTTCCATTTGATCGCCTTTGTGGACACGAAGTTCAAATTTAAAGCGTCTCAAACTTTTCTCCGCTCGGGCCAGCTTTATTTTAAGATCGGCTTGCTCATTTTCTAAAAGGTCTATTTCCTTTTCTTCATTGCGGATTTTATTTTCCAGGTCGGCCAAATCCTTGTTGATAGTGGTGAGCTCTCTTTTCCCCGTATTGAATTCCGCGTCATAGTAACGAAGCAGGTTTTCTCTTTTAACGCGGTCTTCCCTTCTGTCTTGGATGGGGTCGTCCACTCTGGTCGGCGGTTCCGGTCTTTGTTGGCTTTGCAAAGGAGCCGCGTTTTTAATTTTAGAAAAATCAGTAGTCTGCCTAAGCGACTGCTCGCTAGGCAAGGAGGAGGAAGCAGAATTTGGTATGATTGGATTATTTAGGTCCGACATAAGGTATAGTATGCAATAAACAGTTGCATCAGTTAATTAATCTGTATTTTCGATTATAAATTTAAACTTAGCAAAGGAGTCGTTACAAAAAGAAAAAGGCAACCTCTGGGGTTGCCGTAAAAACGAAACGGTTTTTAGTCTCCGTCGTTTTCTGTCTCGAACAGGAGTTTGGGTATGCATTTTACTTCTTCTATTCTGATTCTGACCATCGTGTAGCATTCACTCTCTCGGGTCGCAGGACTCAAATCCCCGGCTTGTTTGGCGAAATGAAGAAGCCATTCCCTGTCGAACGCGCTTTCGAAATAGTTGCTAAGGAGAATCACGTCCCTTAAGGGCGATAGTTCTCTGATTTCCTTAAGCAAATCTGACGGAGACATTCTTTCTCCCGCGGGAATCGACTTGAAAAAATATTCGAATTTTTTGTTCGCCTCGAAGTCTCCCGCTCTCAGCATAAAGTGGCCCCACCAATCCTTATCGCCGGATTTGAGGCGGTCTATCGTGCTTTCGATTATCTCTGCCAGGATTAAATCAGCGCTCTCTATCGGGGTGTGGTAAATTTTTTCGAGCAATAGCCATAACAGCAGGGATTTAACGGGTGCGTTAGGGCCGGAATATCTCCTCGAGCCGCTTTTCTTGCTTTTTCCGTTGTCCGGGTCAACAGTGAACTGGTTTAGTTCCGATTCGATTATCGTCCTGATGTTCTCGAGAAAAGTTCCTTTGCTCTCTTCCCCTTTTAGATAGCTGATGATCTCCTTAAAGAACTTTGCCAACCCTTTGGCCGGTTGGACCCTTGGAATTTGTTTCCTAAGAACGGCTTCCATTGCCTTTCCTCCTTGTGTATATGAAGTGTTTTGCGCTTGCCAATACAGCTAAGTAAACTAGCTTTGTTTTTTGATTTGTTCAATACTCATGAATATTTATTGAAAATAAAATTTAGTCGAATTTACTTTACTGAATTTCTATGGGAGTAATTTTAGTAACTAGCTAAAAAGATCTAGTAGATCTTTAAGATAAAACCAAGGAGGATGAGGTTATGACCGATTCATGGTTTGAAGGGCAGGAAGAAGAGAAGATGAGACAATTACACTCTCTGACCAGTTTTTTCGAGGAATACGAAAAAGATCCTCAGGGAGAAGAGCGAGAAGTTCTTCTCGAAAGCGTTTGTTGCTTTGGCTTAAATGGAAACGAAGATTATATGAATGAAGTGATTCGGGGAATCAAAGGGGAAGGTCGCTACTCGGGAGTCTGGGAGGACTTTCAAGGAGACCGAGCCAAGCTGATTAGGATGATTGAAGCTTCCATGGCGTACACCGAAGGAGGAAAAGAAGAGCTGTTTATCGAGTATCTCTTCCAATTCGTAGAATGTGAAAAATTCGGGGGAGAGTATAACAAACTCCTGAAAAAAAGCGATCGACTGGCGGAAAAGCTTGCGGACATGTTGGGCGGACACTCTGATTGTGACCAGTCTAAAATTGCCTCCGAACTGCGAAGCAACCCGATGGGAA
>Ga0074195_1000520_pt1 | contig 73004 bp, 67 predicted proteins | sample EPASupsiteHSE623_FD_64525 | JGI IMG/M metagenome (GOLD analysis project Ga0074195, IMG submission 64525) | Bioremediated contaminated groundwater from EPA Superfund site, New Mexico - Sample HSE6-23 | ecosystem: Environmental > Aquatic > Deep subsurface > Groundwater > Contaminated ...
GCGGGGAGCCGGCCCGCCATGGGGGCCATGGCCTCCAGATCCTTGTCGCCAAGGCAGGTGAAGATCATGGCGGCCGGGGCGATGTCCAGGGCCTGCAGGGCCTCGGACAGGGCGCAGACGGCCGGCGGATTGTGGGCGCAGTCGAGGAGCAGCTTTGCGGTCATGCCGGGCAGGCGCAGCAGATGCAGCCGGCCGGGGATGAACGTCTCGGCCAGCGCCCGGTGCAGGGCGTCCGCGTCGGGAGCGATGCCGAGCAGCCCGGCGCACAGGGCAAAGCCGGCCAGGGCCAGGGCGGCGTTTTGGGCCTGATGCGGCCCGGCCAGCCGCATCCTGGCGGCCGGGATATCCAGGGGCGACGAACCGTAGAGCACGCCATGGCGTGTTTTGGGGTCGTAGCCGGCCAGTTCGGACGCGGTAAAAAGCCGCGCGCCGATACGGTCGGCTGCCCGGCGCAGCTCGATCATGGCTTCGGTCGGCTGGGGACCGGTGACGGCCAGACCGCCGGGCGTCATGGCCCCGGCCTTGTCCCGGGCGATTTCGGCCAGGCTGGGGCCGATGACGGCGGCATGGTCCAGGCCGATGGGCGTAAACAGCACCAGGTCGCGGGGCAGGGCCGTGGTGGCGTCGCCGGCGCCGCCAAGGCCGGCCTCGTAGACGGCGGCCTCGGCCCCCTGCTCGGTGAAGAGCCGGGCGGCCATGGCGGTCAGCAGTTCGAAATAGGTGAGCCGGCCCGCTTCGCCGCCCGGGGCCGTGGCCCCGAGCACCGCCCGGGCCGCCGCCGTCCAGTCGGCTTCGGGGAGCTGCTTTCCGGCCATGAGGATGCGCTCGCGCACGGTGACGAAGTGCGGCGACAGGTACAGGCCCGTGGGCAGGCCGTGGGCGGCCAGCATGGCGGCCAGGAAGGCGGCTGTGGAACCCTTGCCGTTGGTGCCGACAACCTGCACGGCCAGATGAGGCAGGCTTTCAAGCGACAGGCCGGCCAGGGCGGCCCGCATCCGTCCCGGTCCGAGCTCCATGTGGAAGAGCCCCAGGCTGTCGAGGTAGGCTGAAAAGCCGGCGAAGTCGGTAAAATCAGATGGTGATGGTTTCATGTTCATGCAGCAGCCGGTAGGAATAGCCGGCCAGTTCGGTGCGCAGTTCCTCGGCGATCTGGGCGGCGAAGGGGGCTTTCATGTGATAAATGCAGATTTCCGGCCTTGCGCGCAGTTTGTCAAGTTCTGCGCGCAAAAGTTTCGGGGTCAGGTGCCTGGAGGCGGTGGCCAGCCCTTCCATGTCCGAGGGGAACGAGGCCTCGGTGATGAGGTATTGCAGGGCGAAGGGCAGGGCGTCGCAGGCCCGCCACCAGTCGTCGCAGGGGCCGGTGTCGCCGGTGTAGGCGATGTTTCGCGCCCCGCCGTCCTGCCACAGGATAAATCCCGAGGCGGCCTTGGCGTGGTTGACGGGGTAGGCGGCCACGGTGATGTCGCCGATGGCCACCGGGAGGCCGGGCGTCATGGGGGCGTAGGTCAGGACCGGCGAATTCTGCGGGATGATGGTGAAGTCGGGCCAGATGGTGTCGTTGAGCAGATGGGCGGCAATGGCGTCGAGGACTTCGGGCAGCCCGTGGATTTCGACCGGGGGCCGGTTTTTGCCGACAAAGAATTCGATGAGGTTGTCGGCCAGAAACAGGATGTCCTTGATGTGGTCCAGGTGGCTGTGGGTGACGAAGATATGCTCGATGCGGGCCTGGGCGGCCAGATCGAGGGCGGAGGTGACGGAACCGGCGTCAAGAAGGATGGTGTCGTCGACGAGAAACGAGGTCAGGTTCTGGCCGGGGAGATTGGACCCGGAACAGCCGAGTACGCGCAGGTTCATGCCTCCCTCCTTCCTTGTGGACGGGCAACGTTTTGGGACTTGGCAGTTTGAGCCGGGCGTAGGCTTTCGTCAAGCGCGGCCTTGACCGAAAGGGACGGCTTGTTTAGGTTTTGCTTTCGCGCGCCCGTAGCTCAGTCGGATAGAGCATCTGCCTTCTAAGCAGACGGCCACAGGTTCGAATCCTGTCGGGCGCACCAGAATAAAATCAAGGGGTTAGGTCATGCTTGGCCTGACCCCTTTTATCATGTGGATAACCGGGGTGGATAACATCTTGGCCAACTATACAGGATAACGAGGGAATTTTGGATAACATTCGGGCAGACGTTGGCCCGTGTAGGAGCAGACGGCTGAGTCAGGCCAGGAGCAGCCCCCCAGCGGCTTGGCTTACCACGAGACAGAAGCAGAGAACGGCTGCAAAGCCCTACTTTTAAGACCGCCTAAAAAGGGGAGGATTACCTTGGCTCACCAAGTCAATGTCCTCATCTTGAAGCAGACGCAGCGCGGCCTGGGTCTTGTGACGCGCCCAGAAGCGCTTGGGCGCTCCTCCCTCGCTCGGCATATGACACCTCCCAAGCGGCAGATTTATACCGCCAAGTTGGTGTCCAAGAAAGCCCTAGGCCAATCCACGGATGGGAGACACATCATTAATGCTGCGAGCATGACTGCATAGAGAGTTTAACATATTCATTGAGCTTATTTGTAGCCTTTATCAGAGAAGAAATTAAAACCAAATATTTCTCTTTAATCTCTCTTAATTGAGACAACTCTGAGTTTGTCTGTGGGAATTCCATTTCATTTAGGGCCGAAAAAACCATATTGCTTTCTTGTAAAGCTGATTCAATGTTTCTATAAGATTCTTCCAGAACAAAGTCGTTATTTATTGACCTGCATATGTTCAGCAGGTCTAGTACTTCTTGCATTGATTCTTCAGTTTTGGCTGCAATTTTTTTCCATTTTTGTTGTCTGTTGATGTTGTGGGCTAAATAACTGTCAATCATAGACGCTAAATGCTTTTGGCTGCCTGTGGCTGAAGCAGTGAGCTTTGAGCTAAAACTGATTAGAGTAGGCTTATTTTTTATAATAGACATGCAATCCGAAATTTTTATGCCTGTACTAACAGATCTGTCGGCAAGTGTGACTAGGCCATCAAGAGCTTTGATTGCATCGGAAAGTGAGTCACTTACATTGGAAAGCGTCAAAGACTTCGGAATTTTATGTAACAGCCAATGTGCTCCAGACGTATTTGCAGTAAGGATATAGCTCGCCAAGCTCACCACAATAATGATGATTTTGTGTCGATGTGTGCACATTGTCAGCCTCTTGTTATGGGTGGCTTGACATGTTTACTGGTTAGGGTCGCTCCATGTACAAAAAACCAAAGGTAAATTAGGATCTATAAAATAACATGTTCAACCGTTTGGCAAGAGCCCAAGAAAACCGTATGATATTTAGGCTAGAACACGTATTGTTTGCAACTGAAAAATTTTATGTTGAAGGTAATCCCCCTGGATTGGCCTAGGGTTTTCTTGGACACCAACTTGGCGGTATAAATCTGCCGCACGGGAGGTGGCGTATGCCGAGAGAGGAAGGAGCGCCCAAGCGATTTTGGGCGCGTCACAAGAGAATTATGAGTTCCAGAATTCTATCTCATGGCGCGCTACAAAGCACAGGTCATCGGCGATATGGAGAGTTATTTTATACTCTGTGGGATTGTTGTGAAAGGAGAGCTACATGAAAACCGAATGGAATCTGATCCGGGAAATGATTGGAGCGGCGATTGATGCTTGTGAACGGATAGAGGCGGCCGGCTATACTGAAAATGACCGAGACGCGACCATAGATGTTGGGGGCCAGCAGGTCAGTGTTCATGACTTTCTTGTCAGTGCTTGGACGCTACCGGAGAACCTTCGCTATCAGATCATCCGCGAACGTCACGACCAAGCGACGGACCTTCCCTATGTTCCAGAGGCCGCCCGCGTTCTCGTTGCAACAGCACAGGCGAGCGCCGAACTGATCGGAGCTGGTAAATTTGCTTTGGCCGGAGATGGCATCCAGAAGATGATTCAATGGTTCGGCAATCATGCCGCCCCCGGTGTGGAACAGGCTATTGCTGATCGTCGTCACGGTGTCGGGTAATTTCTGAAGCCGTCATCGCAGATTTCGGAGTTTTGCGAAGGCGAAGCGTGTCGCGGTGCCCGCGGCGCTTTGCGCGGTCCAGAACAGCCATCAGACGTTCTGCTTTCGGGTCGGAAGCCGGTACCGGGGGAGTAGACCAAATGGCCTACTCTCCCTGTCATAACAATCAGTTAGGCGTTTAAGCTCGGCAACTTGGCGATGGTGCGCCGTTTTTCATCACCGAGCAGGTGGTAATACTGGTTTGCGGTCATGTGCACCGACGAATGCCCCATGAGCTTGCTCACCGCCGACAAATCGCCGCCTTCGCGAAGGAGCGTGGTCGCGAACAGGTGCCGGATGTCGTAAAGGACCACGTGGTAAGGAATTTCAGCGCGTTTGCAGGCCGACTGGAATGACATCCGAAACTGTTTGACGGGCCGGCCGGCGTATTCGATCAAATACTCGGTCTTGGCGAGTTCCTGCATCTCACGCAGCCGGGTCATGAACTCGGGGGATATCGGGATCACCCTTGCCGATTTGGTCTTGGTGGCGAAGACCTTGATGGTCGATTGCGCCCAATCGACGTCGGCCCATTTCAGGGCGAAGAGTTCGGATTCTCCGGTGCGGACGCCCAGGTTCCAGGCGACCTCGATGGCCCAGGCGAGATGCGGGGCCGCGACGGACTTGATCTTCATGAGGTCCGCGACGGTCAGCTTCGTGTCCCGGGGCTGTTCTTTTGCTTTCCTCCAGTGGCGCAGGGGGTTCTTTTCGATGAGGTCCTGCTTGACTCCGAACTGAAAGACGGTCTTCAGGTAGGACAGATACCGTCCCCGCGTGACGGGGGAATGATCGGCGTAGGCCTTGCCCACGATCGTCAATATTTCATCGTAACGAATTTCATCGATGGGTCGTTGGGCGAAGACGGGTATCAGGTGTTTCTTCAGGAAGGACCTGATCTCGTTAAGGGTTTTGATCGTTGTTCCTTCGACCTTCCTCGTGTTGATATATATCTGGGCCAGCTGGTCGAGGTAAATCTTGCCGGCGACGGTCACCTCTTCGGAGATGGCCTCAGGGGTGCTCGGCGGCACGGGACCGTGGTCCTTGACCTGCTTGTCGAATTTCTGGGCCGCCCTGCGTCCTTCCCGGCCCTTGCCGAAGGTCTTGGTCGTCTGCTTGCCCTCGGCGTTCCGATACGCGACGTAGTAGGTGCCGTTGTTTTTCCGCATGTGAATGGACATGTTAAACCTCAAGTTCGATAGGGGTTCTAGGTTTTGTTCCAGGTGTCGATGAGAAACTATCTGGATTGGCCATAAAGTGATCTAAATCAGCACGAGCAAACCGTGATTGAGACGGTCCATATCGTTTAATGCTTTTCTTTCTGATTAACTTTGCGAAGTACGAAGTACTGTATCCACAATACTCCGCAGCACGTTCCAAATCGTAAAACGGCCCAAGGCCGTTAGCCATATCCTCCGTCCATGATTAACCTCTTGAACTAGTATGCTTATTGTGAACGTTTCGTTGCCTAATTGTGAAGAAGCAATTGTGTCGTCAAAATATATTTGTCTTTAAGTTAAATAACGTATGTGTTCGTTTGGTAGCTTGGCGTATTGCTAAGAAAAGGAGCCGGGATGGCCCCTGGTTTTTAAATGACATGCATTAATATTTCTTCGACCTCTTCCTCCTGGATGCCAAGATACCGACGTGTGATAGATGGACTTGAATGGTTCAGCCTCTTTGCCAGTACTTCCCATGGAACACCGAACGTCTTGCGCTGGTGGTAGCACCATGTTTTGCGTAACGTATGGGCTCCATAGTTTCCTTTGAGGTTGATTGCTTCTGTCCATCGTTTGACATACTTTGTGACGGCGAATGTCGTAAGTGGATAGTTTTTCCCCTTGCGACTTTTAAATATGTAGTGCTCGTCATTTAGCTTTGATTCGTTGAGATGGTCATCAAGCGCTAGCTTGATTTCCTTGTTCATGATGAACACGTTCTCCTTGCCAGTTTTCTTTTCACGCAAGATTACACGGTCACCGACCTTGGCTTCTCGAACATCGCCAACCTTGAGGGCAAGCAAGTCTTGGACACGAAGTCCAGAATTGATGCCCATGATGAAGAGCAGCTTGTCGCGAAGATTTTCAGAAAGTATCTTCTTGATGCTTTTGATGCTCTTCACGTCAACAATTGGTTCGACCTTCATCGTTGCCTCCAATGCTTGTTTTTCTTTCGACCATGCCGGAAACGTGCATCCGAATTGGCCTTGTCCCCTTGAGCACCAAAGCCCATGGGGATAACGCCTTCGATTTCTTGCAGAAGTCCATGTGAATGCCTCCAATGTACGTTTCTATGTCAAAACGTACATTCGCTATAATAGTAATTTCTGTATTAAGTTGCATATAATTCTCGATCTTGCGCGAAAGAATCGAAAAATAGTCACATCTTGCGATATGACTATGTTAAAGTCCAAACGCATTAAACCTTGGTCAAGATGATCTTCTGGTCTTCGACCAGAATGGAAAACTCGTCGCCTTCGACGATGGACATGCCTTGTAGGTCAATGCTCTTGAGATAGATCTTCAGTTCCATCTTGTTGTTCACCTTGGGCCGCCTCGAATTCTTGAGATAAAGGCCCTTGACTTCGTAGTAGGTCTTGTCGTCGCTCATCAGCTTCAAGACGTATTGCTTCAAGGTCTGACGATGCTTGACATCCATCTTGACCATGATCTCCGAGGCGTCCATGCCGTTGAAGATACACTCGCGAAGAAGCGAAGGATTGTACTTCGACTCGATCTTCTTCTTGTCGAAACCTTCCTGTCCTTCTACAGCCGCAGTATCAGTCTTCTTGCTCATACAAGCTCCTTTGTTCGGTTTGATTGATAATTTCTGTATTTGTGCGAAGATACTTCAAAAAGTAGCGTTACTTGCGTATTTTCTCCATGTTGTCGCCCATTACGGCGGCAAATGTCCCCGGTGGAAAACAGGCTTTTCCCCTAGGGTCAATTTTCCCGGGGTTTTGGTCACGGGGGAGGGCAGACTATGGGGCGGGGGCCAAACGGCTCAGGGCGGGGCGTATACAGGGCCGAATTTGGGGTCGGCCGGGGCCAGGATCGGGGGCGAGGGCATGGGGCCGCCGTCCAGCTCAATTTCTGATCGAAAAAGAGGACCATGCCCGAAGGCGCGGTCCTCAGCAAAATCGCGTAGTCTCGCCGTCGTCCCCGATGGTCTAAACCACCAGGGAGGACAGCGAGTTCAGGATCGAATGATTCGTCGCCGGATCAAGCGTCCTTCACAACCCAACGTACGGTTTTCCCGTATTGAGCTGAAGCAAGAGATGTATTGAAAGTTCATCGTTGTTCCAGAACGATCAGGGCTATTCGAAGTTCTTCAACAAGTGTATCTTGAGGATTCGAAACGAAGTTCCGTGTCTATTCAGGTTTCTGAATGATTTTCAAATAGCTACATCTCTTGCCGTATCCCTTACGGATACGCAGTCGTCCTTATAGGACATAAACTTCTCCAACGTTCTGCTGAAAAGCGTCCCCTAAGGACTTCCCTTGGTCTTAAGTCTGGTCATTTCTGACAGTCCCACGCCTAATCGCTTACATATGGTCAGAAGATACGTCACCTATCAATATCTTCAGAATTGGAAATTACAATAAACTTCGGTTTGCCATGAACCTCGTTCACCATATGCGCCACCACGGTTTCTTCATGAAATATCCTGAATACGGGCCAGTCTTTCGGTCTCAATCCCTCCCCCGACTGAATTACTTCATATCGAGTAGATCATGCTCAGAAAGTCTTGTTCGATGGAGATCGATAAGAAATTTGATAACTCTGAGTCAAGTACATTTTTCGACCGCATTGTGTATCTAGGTCATACATAATGGTTGCAGTGTCAGCAACGCTCGACCATCGACTTAATGCAAGGCACCCATGACTATTTAACTACGCTTATATTTGAAAGATCATTCGTAAATTCTGAAAGACATGAAACGATTTCGAAAACTCGTGTTAGAAACGCAAGTTGAAAATTCAAAATAGTCTGATATGTATTCTGTGATATACGATGATATGGTCAACTTATTTCTGTCTACGAAGTGCGATTATTGTCATTTTGCATCTCTATATATTATTCTAGTCGATGTGAAAGATGTAACTTGTTTTTGTGTGGGTGATCGATAAACTCGACGTCTCATGATTGTTTTTTCTTGAGCTGACCGAACGAAACGGCAGACTCAACAAGCATATCTACGCCTGATTGTTTTGTCCGTGGGGGTGGCATGGCAGTCTAAAATTGACCGCCATGCCTTCGCCTTCACTTCTGACTAGAAGGGGGGCTCCGCGCCGTCAGCGATTAAATCCGGCATGCCAGCGAGGAGGTCGTCGTCTTCGTCATGCCCCCACGGCGGCGACGAAGGGTCGTGCTCTGGCGCAGGGTCTGCGGTCGGGGCATTTTCGATCTCGGGGGGCACCGTGGTCGCTTCCGCCTGCGTATCCGGTGCCGGCGTCTCGTCCAGTGTGGCCGAAATCGGGGGTGAATCCGATGCGACCGGTGTGTCCCGTAAAGCCGGCGGGGCGACAGGCGATACACCGAAAATGTCATGCGATAGTCCGTACCGATCCAGCATCTCGTCAAAATAACTCATATTATCCTCCGATTTTGCATCCTTGTTAGGCAGTCCTGAAAAATCCTGAGGGCCTCAGGACATGGATTTGTTAAAAAAATAAATATTTTCAATATGTTATTGTATTTTTCCTGAATTCCTGCGGGACTGCGCAAAAAACAGGGTGTCCCCTGTGGGGGAGGAAGGTGATGGAGAGGGAGCCGTTTTGGGTTCCTTTAGACCATACCCCCTAAATTCCTCAGGATTCTCAGGAAATTGTAAATAACATATTGTTTTTATTATAAAATTTTGTCCTGCGGGGCCGTCCTGCGGCCCTCAGGACCGCAGGATACCCCCCCCCTCTATCCCTCCTGTTTAAAACGGTGGTTTGAAATCCTTGGTATTCGATGTTGCGTCATCATCGAACTTGATGCCAAGTTCCGTCTCGATGGTTGACTTCTTGAGGCAGTAAACCCAAGTTTTCTGTCCACGGATCACCAGTTGTCGTTGGTTTCGACCTTGCTTGTCTTTGTAAAGCCAGTCTCGGTCTGCCCACGTTCTGATAATCGCATCAGGTTCACCGACGGATTCCTCAATGAGCTTGGTTAACTGTGGTTTGAGGTAAGCTATTTCACTCCATTTCCCACTATCCCAGCGTCCAGCCCATCCCATAGACGGAACATAGGTCTGGTTGTTGTCGTGAGCATTGCCATCGAAGAACTTGTCTCTGTTTGCAACCGACCAGTCATATACATGCCGTAAGGCAACGGTCGCTCTGTCTGCTTCCATGGCATTTTTGCTGACCGTGTCCCAGATGCCATCAAGGTACTCCCTGATGGGCCGCGTGGGCTTCAACTCGGGCAGGGCGGCGTGGACCAAGGGAATCACCGTGTTAAGGACGGCGAGGTGGTCGCTGAGCCGCACCGCGATGTTATTGCCGCCGGCTCGTTTGGTGTAATGCCGGCGAAGCTCCAGATAGGTCTCGTGCCACAGCTGCCAATCGCGTCTGTGTGCGAGGATGAACTCGACCACTTTGGGGCCGGCATGACCGAAGTTCTCCTTGACCGTGAGTTCGACGTCGTTGACGTAGTCTGCGAGGTTGTCGCCCGAGAACGGCATTCCCCAAAGGCTTAAGACGCGAGCATGGGCACCGCCGTCTTCCTTGCAGAAATCAACGGCCCGTTGTTCCCCGGTAGACAAAAGGACCAAGCGCCAAGTGCCGGTTCTCCTGGTTCCTTTAAGTGAACCCCTTCTTTTGTCTTGTCCGCTTGATACCTGATAAATCGTTGAACTTACCTTGCTGGCTGCTTCTCCTTTCTTGCCGGCTGTTCCGGCAAGCTTTGTTTCATCAAGAATTAATGGATGGTCGGTGACAAGTGTGGCAGTTTGACCAATCCATGCTTCGGATGTCTTCCACGTGAAGAACACCGTATTACCAGTTCCAGAAGGGTCGCCCCAAACGGATGCTGCACAACGCAAGGCTATTGACTTTCCTTTAGAGCTTGAAAACGCAAGGTCGACAACGAAGTTATTTGCCTCGATGATTTTCAAGAAAGGAGGGATGAACGAAGCATAGACCATCATTATCGATCGTTCATGGTCGTATAAACTGTTGATTGTTTTGACCCATGCTTGGGATGATCCTTTAGCGTAAAATCCAGAGGCAATCTGGTCGTCGCCATCCTCTTGCGCTTTGAACACGACATGGTTGTTCGAACTTGGGCACGTAAGAACCTGTTTGCCCCAAAGAAAGGTTTTCATGCCTTTCTGCCATCCTAATACGGATGTGACAGATTCAACTGGTATGATGTCCCTGTTGGCTTGCTCAAAGTCTGCTAGATAAGCTACGACTAAAGGGGCAGTGTTCGAGTTTACAGCCAATCCTTGTCCTGCTACGCTCATGATCTCCCTTGCGGTAAAGATCGTAGAACGAGATTCTATCCGTGATTTCCACGCCCCATCGCGATACCAAGCTATCTCAATGGACTCCTCTCCATTGTTTACATCGACAAGACGCTTAGATATGACAAGAGGTGTGATAAGAACCTTTATTTTTACTTCGGATTTGTCGTCCCTTTTGCCTCGCATCTCGATGCGTTCAACTCCATGCTCTAAGCTAACGACGTATCCTTCCGGTATGACAATGCCTTGCGAGACTGGAGCCCCAGGCAAACTGTCTGCGACATACTTTTTTATGAACGCTTGAGATATACCGAGAACTGCTGGGCTTTTGATCTTGCCCCACGACGAACATTTGCTACAATATTCTTCGCCACCGCAGCTTTGCCTAATATTCTCACACGTGCGAGGTCCTGCGTTGTTGAGAGCATCATCAAACTTCTTGTCCGTTTCTTGTTGTTTGTATCTTTGGTAGGGCTTACTCCATTGATGGGTTATAGAACGACCGTCTTGGCATCTGGATAAGATCGAAATGCCAGCATACCATTCAGGCTCGGTTAAGGCCGTTGCATCGTCACGAATGTGACATATCCATGCACATCCTTGGATGATTTTGTTCAGATCGGCCGGGGGGTATTTCGTCTCGCCCGAGGGGATGCTCGTCCCCTTGTGGGCTGGCGGCGCGACGACAGCGATAGCCTTTGCCGGCAAGCGATCCTTTATCACGTCCAGGGTGTAGCGCTTGTTCGGGTCGTAGTAGAGCACACGCACGGGGCGAGGATTACCGGGTACCTTGAAGTTCACCGACCCCGGAATCCGAAGCACCCGGTCAAGGTTTGACGTGGAGTCGAGCCTGCACCCGCGCTGTCTGCCGAGGTCGTTCAGCGCGTCCTGGAGCTGCGTTGAAAGGTTCTTGGCTGCTTCTCGGTCGGCGTCTGAGCCGAAGACCCAGGGCGTTTTCAAGAGCCAGAACGGGTACAGCCCCCCGCCGGAATGCACGATCAGCGTCGGGGTGAGGGGGAAGCCGAAGACCAGGCTTAACGCCGCGTCCAAGTCCTCCAGCAGGGCGGTTTGCTTATGGCCCGGGCCGGCGATATCGGCATCGTGCCAGAAGCCAGGGATTGCAATGGTTGTCTCTTCCTTGCCTCGTTTATGTGTCCCCCATTTTTGCGATTGCAGGCCGATTTGAAAGTAAACGTTCTTGGCTTCTCGTACGAGTGACTCGACGGTGTCGTCGATAGAGCCAATCTCTGTTGAGCATTCGAAGTTGTATGTCTTCGAGTCTGGAAGCGTCCACAGATTTTGGATGCCTTTGCCTTGGTGTCGAAGCCAAAGAATACTCAAGAACTCACTCGGCTTCATCGATATCGACGGTGGATGATCCAACATGATAAACTTCTCTTCGGTAGATGTTTAATTACCGAGAGAATGGCCTCACGCACCAATAAAGTGCGTGAGGCTGGCATTCTTTGCCAAATATTTTTGTTGTTTTTATTTGTTGAGGTTGATTGCTCGCGATAACTGGCTGTGTTTTTGTTACTCCTTCGTTAAAGGTTGCTGTTGGTGTTGCCATTGTCCAGGGCCTCGTCCTCGTCGCCCAAGAGCGGGAGGAGCACGTTGCCGTTTTCGTTGCAGGGGAGCGACCGAAGCGGGTTGCCGGTGCCGTCGGCGTCGACGGGTTCAAACGGCGCGCCTAACAGCGGCAGCAGCACTTCGTCATCGCACTCGCTGCCACGAGGCAAGGGGCAGTCTGCCGGGCTTCCAGGGATGGATTTGATGTGGCTGGTCATGGGCTCCTTGTGGGTGGCGCGGCTCGCGTCACAAAGCGAACCACGCCACTGGGTTTAGGGTTGATTGGGTGTCGCTTAGGCCGCTTCGCTAGGTGCATCCTGTTTCTGAGGGAGTTCACACGGGACCCTGTCCAGGATGATCCTCTCGCCCTCAAGCGTGGCGGTGAACTTGTCCCCGATCTTGAACTTCCGTTCTTCTTCGAGGTTTTTGTTAAGCTCAGCGATCGTATCCTTAGGAAGGATGAAGCTTCCTTTGGTATTGATACACTGCTTGTCTGATTTCGCAGCAGAGCGATCAGCGCTTTTCAAACTCACATTGTGCAACCCCTGGTTTGTAGCTTGGATGAAGATGTCCTTTACGAGAGGGATCGATACATTGAGATCGTCGCTGACATCCTTTGCATCAACCTCTACAGGCAGTCCATTCTTGTCTTCGTACTTCTCAATGAATTGCTGGACAAAGATGTCCTTCTGTTCCTTGCTCGCCGTGCGAGCTTTGGGAGTACAAACCATGACGATTCTCCTTTTTTTGTTGGTGGCAAGTCTCTTCTTGAGGACAACGCCAACTCAGTTAGAATGTTGATGTTGATTCCAGACGTCATTCGTAAAGGGTTGGCTTGACCCTCTATGAAGACTCAGGCGTGAAAACAATTCTACACTCTATGTGGGAAAGTGTTGGCGTACAGCAATGTGCCGGCATTGGCTCATTTGGCACTTTCCGTTGTCAAAGATGCTGACGTATTGGCAGGAAGTGTGCCAAAAATGCTGTGCTGAAATAATTGAATTTTTTGTAGAATTAGGGAGTTGTTCGCAAAATAAACGGAATATAATCCGATAAAACAGAATATATTCTGTTTATTTTCTGGCAGGAGTTGACGTCGGAAAGGTTGTCTGGCAAATTCTAAGGCTAGGAGGCGGGCGGCAGTTCTGGCCCAGTAGATGCTTTGTGGCAGTTTTAAGAAGTTAGTTTGTTTGATTGTTGTTAGATGTTGAGGTGTACAAAATAATAACTATTATGGTTTATTGATGTTGGCGTAAGTTTGTGGGTTCTATGTTTGATTTAAGGGGGGGGGCTGTATGGGTATGGCTGCAGAAGATAAGGAATGGATAGTTTTGCCAGGGATGCAAGACGTATATCGTAAGTTTTTAATAATAGCTAAAGATTATTTATCAAACAATTCATCGTCTCACAAGCAGCCGATGATGTTGATTGGTGGTTCTGGTGTTGGAAAAAGTTTATTTATTGAGACTGCAAAGAAAATATATTTAAGTTATGGTGGTTCTCCTGGTTCGGTTGTTCGTTTAAATTGTGCTGCTTTTACGAAAGAGCTTGCTGAGTCAGAAATCTTCGGGCATGTAAAAGGTGCATTTACAGGTGCGACAGGCAATAAACAAGGTCTTGTCAAAATTGCTGATGGTGGTTTGTTGATTCTCGATGAGATTGGAGAACTTTCAGAAGAAATACAAGCAAAATTATTGATTTTTATAGAAGAAGGTGAGTATCGGCCTGTTGGGGGGGGTAAATACGAAAAAGCAAGTTTAAAAATCATTGGGACGACGAACAAGTCTCAAAACTTTTTTAGAGAAGATTTTTGGTACAGATTTTTTCCGATATTTATATCACCCATATACGAAAGGCGGCTTGATATATTGTATTTTATCGCTCACAAATATCCTGAAATATTTAAAAGACTATCGCCGCAACATGCACTTATGATTTTGTCATATAATTGGCCTGGAAATATTCGAGAACTCGAACGAGTTGTTTCACTGATGATACTTGAGGACAGCTTAATGTCAGGAGGTGTAAATAACAACAATGTAAATAAAGGCGTTGATTTTGGGCCGTTGTATTTTTCTGTTGACACACGACAAACATCATTGTCTATCTCGTCTTTGCATGCATTTTTTTTAAGTCTCGCAAAAAATGGTTTTAATGTCGCAAAGCTAAATGAAATAATTTCTGGGTATGGCATAGCTATTCCTATGCCTGTTGATGTGAGTGAGGATTTGTACGACTGTTATATTAAAGTTAAGGAGTATATGTGTGATAATATTGATTGTATAGCTGATGATTTTTACAAGAAATACGAAAGCGCTGATAAGTATGAAGATTATTCAGATAAAGAAAAGAAAGCTGCACGTATTGCTGAAATCATGTCAAAACGTGCGGATTGTTTTAAAATTTTAGAACATTGTGTTTGTCTTCCGTATGGTTTTTATAATGCTCTTTCCACGCAGATAAATTTTAAAAATAAGAGGAAATTGTTTGATAATATTTATATATACGATACTGATGGTGGCATCGAAGATATTGGCGTTTGTTTTAACGCTCTTTCTAGGTTGTTTTTAAAAAATCCAGAATCTGATGAAGATGTTTTTGCCGCATCTCGGCATAAAATTTCAGATACATTTTGGACTATCGATCTCGAAAAGAAAATTTTTGAAAAATTCTACAAGAATAATTTAGTAAAACAATCAATGGAGTTTCTGACTGGAAATAGTATTGTTGCTAAGTACGACTTTACTTTCAATGAATCTTGGAAGATGCATGTTAAGCAGATATTGAGCAGCGATGAGTACCATAATCTTTTTAAAGATGAAGATGAAGATAAAGGTAGAGAAAATTTTAATTTATTTGGTCTGAAAGAAGATGAATTGCTTGCAAAATATTATAATTATTTACTTGACAAATATAAAACCAGACGAAAAGCAGCGGAGCATGCTGGTCTAGAATATTCAGCGTTTCTGAAAAGATTGAACGTATTGGGGTTCCCTCGGAGAAAATATGATCATACTAAAAAGTGATGGCCTTTTAGTTGATTTATTGTGTTTTTTGCGTGAGCATGGCTTAAACGCGATGTCCAAGACCGCTCCTCAGGGCACCCTCTTGTAATATTGACCGATCAAGTAAAAACATAAATTTACCACTCACCCCTTGTTTTTTCAAGGTCAGTGCTCAAAATTCCGAGTTGAGACTTTTTGATTTTCCACTGGGTCATTCTTTTTGAAATATTTTGCTTGTATTAGCTCCACTTTCACAGTTTGGTTCAAAAAGTCACGCAGCGATTTCACCGTAATTTCGTCTGAAATTAGTGCGTGTCGTTACAAACCATTTGTCATGTCGTTTCAGTCAGTTCTAGTCGTCCTCGGGCAGCATGATTGTCATCACCGGCTCGCCATGATCGCCCGGGCCGATGGCCGCCACGATATGGGCCTTATCCCATTTGCCGGGCTGCATGAGGAACAGGACGTCGAATTCGACACGGTCGCTATCCCTGATAGCCTTAGCCGCGAGCAGGGTGCGAAAGAGCAAGTCCTGGAGGCGTCCTTCGACGGACTGCCCTTCGCCTTCCAGTCCGGCCGGCGGCACCACATACCTATTATATAGATGGTCGGTGACCACCGTGTGCACCTTGAAACCCAACTCGGCTGCTTGGGCGGTGACGTCGATCAGGACGCCGTCGGCGATGGCCTGGGCGCGGGTGTAGCTGAAAATGATCGGCCAGTCGTCCATGGCAAGTTCTCCCTCGGGGTAAGTTCGCGGTTACTCGTAGAACTTCGGGTCATCCTTGGTGACCTTCAGGTCGTTGAACCGGCCACGGACGTTCTTCTCTTCTTTGTTGATTGCATTACGAACATTGTCCCGGCCAACAATGGCACCGCCACCATGAATGATCATCTTGATGACGCCACCAGCGACAGCTCCTAAGGCGATTCCGGCAATGAATTCGAAAAGCATCATGTCAACCCTCCGTTTAAGTAGATGGCCTACCAGAGCTTCAATCGTCGTTCCTGGATGTTGCAACCATCTGGTCGAGGTGTTCCCGAAAGCTTGTCGCGAGGTGCATGCCGATTTCAGCCCATTGGCGCACAAAGACGCCTTGAACCCCAGCATCCGCCGCACCCATGACGTCAAAAAGCTGCTCGATGGGGCGAAACCGCTGGACGATCTCCTCCAGAATTTCAGGCGGAATCTCGTGCGGTTTTGCTTCGGTCGGCATGTTCACCTCGTGGACCAGGGATGGGACCCGGAAAAGGTATCCTGGGCCACGGGGCCGGTCACGGGGCGGCGGCGAAAAACGGGCATTGGGCCGGGGCGGGGTCGCCCTGCGATTTTGGGGAGCGGGTGGGGATTTGGCCCTGGTCCCTTGAAAACGGCCCAGGGAGGGGAGGAGGACGCGTGCCTGAGGGGTATCCGGGGTGGGCTAAGATTGAAATTTAACTAGAAGTGGATTAGAGTAAGTTTTATGAGGGATTGGCTCAGGTTAAGCGAATACAAGGCAGATACGTTTAACAGAAGCTGGTTCTTTGGTGAATCTTACCATTTTACTTTTTTGTGTTGAGATGTGGTAAGTGTTGTGGTCTGGTATATATTTTTCGAGAGGTTTTAGTGGTTTTAAATTATTTTAAAAGCGCAAGTGTTAAATATCAACCTCAGTTGTTTAGGCTGTGGGTTGAAAAGTATGCTCGATTGAAAAACATCGAAAGGAAAATAGTTGATCCTAAGGAATTTGATCTTAGTCTTTTAAATGATTCGCTTAAGAATTTAGGGGTTAGGTATCTGGAGGATGGTGATATTGCTGGTATAATTTTTACACTGGATCAAGAAGATAGAATGGCATTCGTTTTCGACAATGCGCCTTCTCTGCTCCTGTTTGGTGTGTATGAAATAGCGTTATTCAATGCCTATGTGCCGTGTCATGCGAATTTACATGCTTGGGATGTTAAAACGCTAAAATTTCTGTTTAAATTGTGTGATAGAGAGGTTCTTTATCGCTCTGGCGGTATTTTTTGTGGGAATTATCCGCTAATTGTCTATAGGGGTGTTTGTGGTGAGGGTGAAGGTTATCGTCCCCGAGGGCTTTCATGGACAAATGATTTTGAAAAAGCGAAGTGGTTTGCAAAATTTCCGGAAGAACGTTTTGGCGTAAAATTGCCTAACTGTCATGTATATCAGGTTAGTATAGCAAAGGAAGATATTTACTTTTATAATGATGGCCGGCAAGAGAGTGAATTTGTTTGTGATATTAAAGCGAGGCATCGTCCTAAGTTGGTCTAGGTCGATGATTGAGCTAGCCTTGTAGCAGAAACCTCGAATATGACTTGAAGGTGTAATATTGTTTCAGAAAATTATGTTGACATATTACGCTTGTTCTGTTTGTTCTAAGGGCAAAATTTAAATCTCAAACTAGAGGAGACTTGCCTATGCCTCCGGCAACGAAATTCGACGCGATGAAACTTCGCACTATGATCACCGAAGGGAAGAATGCCCAGCAACTCATGGGCGCTTTGGGAATTGAGAAGGGGACTTTGAAAGCCCATCTCCTGAAGCTGATGCAGATGGATGAGAAGTTTTATAAGATTGAAGGGATGGATACTCGGGCTGTTTCTGGGAATGTCAAGTTTGGGACTACCGGTCTCCGTCTGTCCCCGACCCTCATGGCCAACTACGGCTTCAGCCAGGGTGACGAGTTTAAGGTCTCCTGCTTGGAAGAGGGCAAGATCGTCTTGGAAAAGAAGAACTAGAATTTACGGATAGTTCTGAGAGATAGGCCCACGTTGTCCTGGAAAATGGGTTGGCGTGGGTCTTTGAAATAAAGGTACGGGATAGAAAAAAGAATGATGATCACTTATATTATTTTTTCTGTCTTAATCATTGGCTATGTGTCGAGTATATTTTTCTTGAGATATATCACAAAAATTGTTGCAAAAGTCAGGATGTCTTTATTCGCTTCTGTTGCATGTTGGGTAGCTTATTCCGTACTATCAAGTCTATTTAGCTCTTTCCTAGAATCTTATTACGAATGTGCTAGCAATACAGGCGAGCTTATCTGTCGCATGTTGAGTTCGAAATCTGCATGGAATTTTTCTGGTTGGATTTGGCAACTTCCCATTTTTTTAGTTATCTTTATAGCTTCCTCTCGATGGTTAGCTCGCACGAAAATAAGTTTCACTTGTTGTCTGATAATTGTAGTTTGTACGATGGTTTATGCAAATATATTTGGGCTAATTTTGATTTACTTACATACTTATGAATAAAGTGCGCTGTCTCGTCGCGGGAAAGAGGCGATAGGATCGGTTCAGCAAGATGGATTTGAGTCCATATCGCTCGGTTGATCCAGCTGGACGAACAGTTTTACAAGATCGCTGGCATGGAAGAGCGGGCTGTCGGTGGTGATCCGAAGTTCGGGAAGAACGGAATCCACCTGATCGCAGCCCTGCTGAAGAGCTACGGGTTCAAGGAAGGGGAGACCTTCAAGTTTTCTGCTCCCGAAGCTGGGAAAATCGTTCTGGAAAAAATCTAGCCAGCTAGTTTTTCAAGAATATTGTGCAGATAGGCCCGCGTCGTCCTGTGAAGAAGAGGTGACGTGGGTCTTTATTTATTGGACGTGGGATGATATCGTGCTGATTATACTAATAAAATAGAGTTAAAATAACGAGCAGGATTAGACTTGAGGAGAAAGATATGCTCGGTTTTGATAATACACAAATTGATCCGCCAAAAAATTGGCAAGATTTTGAAGTGCTATGCAGGGACGTCTGGGCTAAAGTTTGGAAAGATGAAAATACTCAAATGAATGGAAGGAGCGGTCAAAATCAACAGGGTGTTGACATCTACGGTAGGATTAATGGCGACGGGGATTGGTGCGGTGTTCAATGCAAGGGGAAAGATTCACGATACGGTTCGGAATTGACGAAAGAAGAACTCCAAACCGAGGTGAATAAAGCAAAGAGTTTCTCTCCAAAACTTAAGCAATATACTATAGCTACGACTGCAAAATCTGATGCTAATATACAAAAAATAGCACGTGAACTATCTGATCAGCATGCAGCATTGGGATTGTTTTCTGTACATGTGGAAAGCTGGGATGAAATATGTCATCGCATGCAAAAATACTCAGACTTAATCGAAGTACATTATCCTGGACGAGGGCTTACTTTTGAAGGTATTCGTGAAAATTCTGAAAAATCTCTTGAGGTTTTGCATAGAATAGATGGAAAACTCGATCAAATTAATTATTCTATGATTCAGAGGCGAGGACAGGACAGTCCGATGATATCCTGTTCTGCAATAGTCAAGGAAGAAGATTATGATTTGAAGAGCATTGTTGTTGAAAGGGAGATCGATTCCTATAAGGAATTAATAGATGTTAGTCCACGTTCAGCATTAGTTTCATATCAAAGACTTAAGGGTAAATATTGGAACTCAATATCGGACAACATGCGTTTTCGCATTATTACCAACATAGGAGCTTCGCATCTAGAGCTTGGAGAATACAGTGAAGCGGCAGAGTGTTTTATTAAAGCGAACAGTTTTTCAACAAGAGACAACACGAAGGCAATTAGAAATCATGCTTACGGGTTTTTGTTAAGAGGGAATTTTATTGCCGCTAAAGATATTATATCCGAAGCTATTGGTATGGATTCGAATGACCCGGAAAACTATGTTATTTATATTGCGTCTTTAGCTGGTATTGGTGGAGATATTAAATTTGAAGATTTAGTACCAGAAAAACATTTAGACCATACTGAAGTTATTTTTGCAATTGGAAATGCTTATCATGAATGTGGAAACAGGGAAAAATCTTTTTTGTATATTGAAAGAGCTTATAACATTGACAGTGATTCTGTCCGTTTTTGTGCTGCGTATGGGACACTGCTATTGGAAAATGCAGTGGCTGGATGTAGTTTGACTTTAGATTGTTATATGCATGAGGATAATATTGCAAAAGTAAAAGAAGCAAAAACGATGTTTGATTTTGTGTGGAGTAGAATACAGAAAACTGATTCGAAAAATCGATACACATGGGTAGCTCTTAATCTCTGTATCTCTAATTATATATTAAAATGCAATGATGAATTAGAGCTATTAATTAAACAATTAGAGGTAGGTGGGTGTACAGAGATAACTTTTTTTAGAATTGCAGCTCTTTATGAACTTCGAATGGGGCATTTAGATAAATCACTTTTGTATCTAAATAATATTCAAGAGGGACAATCTGTCGATATTGATATCTTTCGAGTTCAAATTTATATCGAAATGGGAGAATTCACGGTAGCTTTCGAAAAGCTTAGGCAAATTAAAGTTCAAGATGAAAGTATTTATAGTTCAGATGTAAGAAATTTACGTGTGAATTTGATAAGAGAGATTAGCGGTGTTTCTTCCGCTTTAGATGAGGCAAGGAAAAATGTTGATCAATTTCCAGAAGACACCTTAAGCATTGCTAATTTAGCCTCACTCTATGCTGCGTCGAATGAAATGGATTTGGCTAAAAGTACAGCCTCAATTGCGAGTGAAAAAGCAGCGAAATTTTTTGATGCGCATGGAGCGGTTAGTGTTGCTGATATTTTGTATGACCTCGATCTTTATGATCAAGCTCAAGTTGTTTATAAGCGTTTGCTAAAAAATTATCATGATTCGCACATATTGAGACGCTACATACTCTGTTTATATCAAAATGATGCCAGATATGAACTTCTTGATCTGTTTGATAAAATTGATGATGGGTCCATGCACGTTGATTTTTATCTATTCCATATGGCTGCTGTACAAGTAAAAATTGGTGATTACAATAAAGCTTTGAATTATTTGTCAGAGTATTTAGCTATACACCCAGACGATCTATCGGTGAGATTAAATTGGATTTACATGAAAAGGTTGATTGGGCAACATAAAGATATTGTAAATTTTTTGGATGAAGACAAGAAATTCTTTTCAAAGAAAATTAATGACAGCATTAAGTATGCAATTGTTCTTGCTCAGTATGGCCATACAGAAAGGGGGCGGAAATTATTATATGGATTGTTGCGTTTGAATCAGAGTGATTTTGATGCAAATATTGGATACATACAGTTTATGTTTATGTTCAAGAATGATCGGCCACTTAAGCATGATAAAATTTTGGAAAACTCAGCTGTAACCATCGAATATGACAATGGTAATACGTGCGTATTTATAATTGAAGCTGATAATTTAGATAAAATCTATCCTGAAGAACTAGCAGTTGGTAACGCAATAGCAAAAAGTCTTTTGGGAAAGAAGGTCGGAGACACTGTTGAATATTCGTTAAATGAATACAATAAAAGAAAATGTAAGATTGCTTGCATTGAAGATAAGTATTCGTATGTTTGTCGTAAGGTTATGCAAACAGTCGAAGAATCATTTCCAAACAATAAATTGTTTGGCACAATCGAGTTGACAAAAGAAGGAGAAAATTACGACTTTTCTCCTTTGTTTAATATGATCAAAAAGCAGCACGATAAAACACGATCTATAACAGATATTTATATCGACGAATTGGTGCCGGTGTCATTTGTCGCATATGCACTTAGAGCTAATCCATTTGAAGTGTGGAATACTTTTAGCTCTGACGATAGTATTGGTATTAAGTGCTTTGGTGGATCGTATGAGGAAATAACTAAATCAAGAAATAATTTGCAAAATGACTTTGTTGGATTTATGATTGATCCCCTTTCTTTGTTTTTTATTCACTCCTTGAAAGTTCATGATTTAATCGTAAAAAATTTTGGGAAATTAGGTATTACGCAATCTACACTTGATTTTTATAGGGCATATATTGAAAAATATAAATCTGATGAAAGCACTGGGTCCCTACGTAAACACGGTGATAGATTTGTGTATTTAGACTATACAAAAGATGACCTGTTACAATATGCTAATACGTATGAAGTAATCCTAGATTGGACGGTGGAAAACTGTGTTCTTATCCCTGCTGTTACATCTAAAAAACCTGTAGAAAAATTACTTGATTTAAAAGAAACAATAGGTGACTCTTTTTATGATACGCTATTGGCTGCAAGTGGAAGCGGGCGTGTATTGTTAAGCGAAGATTTGGCATATCGATGCCTTGCAAAGCAAGGGCTAAATATAGACAGCGTTTGGCTTCAAGTTGTTCTTTTGCAAATGTTTTTTCAAAAAAGTATTAGTTTTAGTACTTATGCTAAACTTATCGAAGATATTACTCTTAAAAATATAAAACACGTTGTTTTTGATAGCGCGACGCTCTTACAGATAGTAATAAATAATCAATGGCAATTAAATGATAATATTCTGAAAGCTTTCTCTTCTTTTGGTGGCAAAGATATTAACATATTATACTCTTTGATAATTTCTTTAAAATTTACAACAACTATCTTAAGATACGGTGAGCCAATTTATGATACACGAAAATTTGTTTACTTGGTGCTTAATACGCTCATAAAAAATAATAACGAAAACACCGGTGAGATAATAGGTGCATTCTTTGATTTAGTAAATTTTTTTCCTGTAAAGTTCGGACTTATTTATAAGCAATTATTGACAGAATGGTGTGTTGGGCATTTTATGCAACCGGTGGTTGACTAATCCGCGTCATTGACACAAACAGTGTCTTCTACATAAGATTTTTATGTTTTTAACGTTCTCTTCGTAGATATAATTCTAGGATTTTCAACTTAACATACTTAAATAATTGACTATTCATATTCTCACATCCTCCCCAACGTCCGATTTTCTCCTACCCATGGCAAAAACCCCTTGACCTCCCCGTACCAAATCCGTACTTACCCCGAGCCAACGACGCGCCAACGAAGCCAACGGTTTTGGCCCCCAACTTTTTCTTGGGAACGAAAGATTTGGGGTTGACTTCGGGACGAGTTTGAGGCATTTAGCCTGTTCCCTGATTCTGCTTATAGGACCGTAGCTCAGGGGGAGAGCGCTTGCTTGACACACCACAAGCGGGTTATAACCCCTTCAAATATTTAAAGAAGCCCCTGTGAAAAAGTGATCTCGTTGGCGAGTAGCCAACGGGATTTTTTGTTTTTATTAGGTCTACTTTCGACCTCGTTGGCGCATCTGTGGTTGGACTGTGGCGGTCCAGCCAACTCGGTTTAACCTATCCCTCTGTTTCTCCTGATCCGTCCTGATTTTCCTGGTCCATCCCATGTCCAGCTTGTCAAAAACGCGGTTTCCTTCGTTTTTGGGGTTGGCTATTGGGGGTAATGGCAGAGTGCTGCCGGTCAGCATATTGTTACAATTCGCAAAGATTTTTCTGATGGTGAATATTCGAGACCGATTGTGAATCGGGTTGGGAATCCTGATGTTTTTCTTTCAACTTCTATTGTAATGTCGAATTTACTTGTATTGTATTGTATTGCTCTAGATAGATCATATCGTATATGTAGTTTGATGAGATTTGGCGCTTTATTATGGTTTGTAACTCTTCTTTACTTATGTTTTCGATTTCCGCTTTTTTTAGCTTTCCTTTTTTGTTTGTCGCTATGTAGGTGTATTTACTATCGTCTAGCCTTATGTGAAAATCATCTAGGTCTAAAATGGTTTCTGAAATGGCATTTAGTGATATTCTAACGTCGTCCTCGTCAAAATCAAAAACCTCGCGTTCTATCTTAAAAGATAAAAAAATACCAAAATACAAGGAGCTTATACTCCTAATGGTATGCCCAAACTTCTCGAATGGATAGCCAATCAAGTTTATGTCTCCTGTGTTGTCTCGATCGTCTTCGTGGGGTAATATTATTGTTTTTTTATGTTTTAAAAATGCATTTGTCAGTGTAGTTGATAAATACGTTTTAGAAAATGAGCTAAAAGTAGCTGGAATGTAGCCGATGTATGGGTGATAAGTTTTTAGCTCTGAGTCGAAGTTGTTGAGCATTGTTTCGGTTAAATTGTTTATGTATACACAATATATTAGATTCGAGTGACGAAAAATGAAGTCTTGAGCAAGGACAGTGCTAGTTTTGATTAGTCCAAATATTTTTTGTTGGTTGTTTCCTAACAAGTCTCCGTGAAGAATACTGTGCGATGATTCCTTGTTGAATATCGGCAATATTTTTTCTGCTACCTCGTACCCATACCAAGATGATTGAATCTGAGTCGTGTCAAACAAAAAAGCCGCTTCATAACGGTCTGTTCTTGGTGTTAGTGATGACTTTAGCTTTTCATACTGGATATTTTTCTTTCTAAGAATGTCAATTAAGCTGTTGTGTAGTGCGATTATTTCGCGTCTCATAATTTTTTCAGTCAATCCATAATAGCTTTTCACTGATGATAAAAATATATGATCACGAGCATTAAGTGTATAGATTTGATGCATCATTTTCTCTTTGTTGGAGATTGTGATAAGATATTCTTTGTAAGAGTTGAAGTCAAGTAGATTTTTATGAACTCTTTACTAATGAATTCACAGTGATCTTGCTCCTAGATAACTGACATGGACGCGAAAAGCACAGGACTCTGTGACTTTTGACCTTCGGCAAAACGTAGAAAAGGTACTTTTACGGTTTTTGCAGCTTCCTGCATTTTTTATCATTCTGTTCTCATTGGCTTTTTGTCGATAACGGCAGTGCAAACTATCTTCTCGAAGTATCTCTATAGGAGTACCATCTGTTTTAATCGGCCAGTTACGTCACTGTCTCCGATCCAGGGCGCTAACAGCAAACACGCACGCACCAGTTAAAATAAGGTGAACCACCGGGTAGGGCGGTCCATCGTTAAATTAATCATGGATACCTGATTGTTATTTGTCAAATTTGGCATGTTCAATATGCAATCATAAGAAATTGTTTGCAACTATGGGCCAATAAACTGAATAGTTCCAATTGTATTGTTCCCCCTTGGGATATTGTCAATTAGTCGTCTATATCCGTCGTCGTATGTTGCTGGGGGGAAAATGAAATGAGTTGATGATAATATTCCATTACCAAGCCATTCTAGCGCTCTTTTAGTCTTAATTTTAATCGTGCCTGCTATGTATTTTGAATAGTTTGCATGGTCGACGCAACCATGCGATTTTCTCTTGACTAAAAGACCATGCTGAGAGTGTGGACGAATATATATAGATGGTGCAGAAATTCGTAAGTCTATGATGTTAAAATGTTCGAAAGTTTCTGTGAGCCCAGGTTGTTTGTCGACATTATTTTCTATTCCGAATTGCATTAGTATAATATAAGAATATTTGTTCGTGTTTTTTTTATAATAAATATATTCATCTGTTTTTCCTGCTAATTCCGCCTGATGAACAGCAAACCATAATGCGATCCATATATTATCAACTAAGTCGAGCCATTGTGTTTTGTGCCCGTATTGTTGGAGGATTGCTTCGTGCGTGTATTCTGGTGTGTTGTTTAAGAATCCTTTTCTGACATCATCTTGTTTGAGAAATTTTCGAAGAGAGTTAATGCGACTTGTAAGTGTATGTTGTGTTAGTTTCCATGTGCCTTTTTTTATGCTTTTTGGTTTGCGAAAAAGAGATGGGTTCATCATGTCGTATAAAACATTTTGCCCCCTAAACAACACCCTTCCTTTGTCATTGTTATTGAATTTTAAGTAGCCTGCGACCTGTGATAGCGCATGAGGTGTGGCAACATAATATACCTTTTCTTTACCATCCCAGAGACTTTCCCCGTCATTGACACCAATTTTGTCTAACCCGTTCATTTTATAGCCTCGCCCAAGTTTCAATTGGATGTAAAGACTTTGCACAAGTGGAAAGCAACTTTGCGAAAAAAGTGCAGTGGTACCATTTTGTTCGAAGTCTAAAAAAGAACGATTTGGACGTATTTTAGCCATCTAATGTTTTCTTAGTTCGCAAAGAATAGGTTCTCAATATCAGTATTGAGGTAAATGTATGATTGAGGTGGACAAAATCTTGGATGTATTTTTCTGATAAAATCAAGTGAGAATGAGGCGTGAAGTTGAACGAATTTTTTAAAGTGAATTGCAATCCCGTATTTTTTCCCAGTAAAGTATGTAAAAAATTCTATTTCTGACAGTGAGGACTTTTGTCCATCAGTTTTCCACAAGCTATCTATGGGAAGCCTCGATATTTTTTCTATGCAAAAGTATCCGATAATTTCTTTTCTTGGTGCTGGCACATAGACATATACACGTGAGCCTTCTCTCCCAGAGGGGAAATACTTTCGTAGTTCAACACGTTTTGTGCCAAGCTTAATTTTTTGAGCATAAGGCTCTTTTATTGAGATAAGAATATTTCTAGTGTCCATGCATTGTTCCAGTCTCGTAGAGATCACGAAAGGATGTGCAACTTATCTTGAATGGCGAAACTGGGTTAAAAGATCGATCTTCATTATTTTTTATTATAGTTTTAATGTCGCGTAGGTGTATTGGCTTGTAAAAAATTTCTGTCTTAGAGAACAAAATAGCCATCATATTTTTATTTAGATCACGTTTTGTTGTTTTGACCATGTCTTTCCAGGAATAAACACCGAGTCGCTCATATTTTTTGAATAATTTTTTTACAGGTCCAGTCTCGACATTATTGATGAATGACACCCCAATTGCACACTTGCTTAACCCATAATTATTCTCTCCGCTAGCATACCAAACAATTCTACCTGGGGACTCTATATTAATTCCTTCTTTTGATCTATAATAAACTCTTCGTGTTTGCAGTATGATATCTGGTGCTCCAAACAATGATAATTGATGCCCACGTGTCGTGAGAAGTTTTCGAGTCCAGATCGGTTTGATCGGAATAATGTATATAGGTATTTTTAGGTCATCTAGTTTTGCGGGCCATAGCATGTTCTCTAGTTCAAGATAGTTTATATTGTCCTTGTTAATTTTTTCATTTTGTCCCTGACCAATTTTTCCCAGTCCTTCAGCAGTTGTTAAAAATCCGCTCCCTATTGGTCTGATATAATTATGGTCAATACTTTGGAAGCCAGTTTCAATAAGAGCTTGCTCAACAAGCCTTCCACTTGACTTGTCTGTGAAAATTATTTTTTCAATATTTGCTTTTGTTGAATTTAACAGTATATTTTCTACGATATGGGTGCTAAGTGTTTTCATGTGTTCAATTGATTTTTTAAGACGTAGCATCCTTACTGTTAAGTTTGTGTCAGTCTTTAGCTGCGCACATATTCCAATTTCTGTGTTTTTTACAAGTATTCGAAGAAATGATTGTTTTTTTACGTCAGAGGACGTTATGCTGAGACTAGCTTCAAAGTCGCCTTTTTTTTCGTCTGGGCCTTTGTATGTTTGAAATAGTTCTGAGATCTTTATCGTTCTAAGCGGTTTGAAATTAATTTCTGAGCAGTTTAAATATCCCGGAAAATATAAATCTCTTCCGCTTTCATTGCAATACGTTATGATAAATTCGGTCGGCGTATATATGCTTAGCCCAAATTCTTTCTGAATAATTTTGGAATGACTAATCAGCCCCGTGTCTTTTGTGATAAAATAATCAGCGTTGTTATAGACAGCGGAAGCAATTTGTTTTGCGTCGTCAATTTTTGTTTGCCCAATAATATTGAGGATTGATATTGTCGTCTGATCATTGTGGCATGTATCGATGTATTGTAATGAGTTTAATAGTCTCCGTGTAATATCTCTAGTTTCTTTATTGTTGTTTCGATTTGCTTCAGTGTAAGAATGTGTAGAGATTCTAAAGTCTATTTCGTCGGCATATGTAAAAGACAAAATTGCATTGCATTCATTCTCAGTTTCCGAAGTAACTTCAATTATAATATTTAAGTCTAATACTGCTAGCGGCTTTGTCTTTTCTGGGGGTAACGACAGAAGCGACGGGCGATGTCTGTATTCCCATATTGTTAGGGTAGTATCATTTAGGCCTCGCCCTGGCTTTTCGCCTTTTGCAATAAAACCATTTAATTCCCAAAATCTATCAATTTTATAGTCTCTTCGGCATTTTGCCATAATGCAATTTGTATTTGCAGTTTTTGTTTTTAACCTAGAAATAAGTGAATTCCCTATTCCTGTATGTCGATGATTTGGATCAACGCAAACATGGGCTAGCCGACATATATGGTTTTGTTTTTGCGCAAACAATGTATACCCAAGAACTTTTCTCTCGTTTGACACTGCTGCTATAATTGAATTGCGATTTGCATAATCGAAAAAAGCTTGTTCAGGAAGGAATCCAAGAGTATGTTTTTGACTGTCGCCAAGTAGTATAATGTCGTCAATAAGATCATAGTCGTCTTCTATGTCAATAATTGTGTATTTCATGTTTATTTCTTTACTATTTACTTTAGAATTGAACATAGGCTTTTGCTTAGATTTAGAATTTAATACAAATAAGTAACGCAAATATTTTTTTCATGATCAGGGTTATGTATTCTGGCGCGGCTTATCTTTCTAAAAAATTATACTTTGATGCAGGATCGATAGGCTGGCGGATAGTTTTTAGCATATATTTGCCGGGGTTGCAATCATTCTTGCGCAAGTTTCTTTGCCCAGGGAAAAAGGTGGACCTCCGTCTCCAGAGGGCCACCTATCCCATCTACAACGCAGTTGTCTCCTTCAACTTCTGCCACTCAGCAGTTCCAGCGTCGCTTCTGAATCCGCTACCAACCCTCGGCTCCACCCTCAGTTTCTTCTTGAAATTATTTCGAAGCATTTCAGTGCCATCGAGGAGGAGTGTGAGAATGCGATGAATCGTAACGCGCTTCTGGTGGAATGGTTCCGTCATTGCTTGGCAGGAGCCGTGCTGGGCAAATACGAAGGGGAACTCGTTTTTGATCTTATCGGGCTTCTCGGAGATGATGCAAGGTTCCTGGGTCTGGGCAAAACTATCGAATTATCATGTCATCTCAAGTACTTCCACCAGCGCAGGTTCCTGCGTTTTTGATTTTGGTTGTCCCCAGCCGCCGATTTGCTAGAATCAAAACCAGCTACAGACCAGCTTTTCGGCTGCCCCTGGCCCATGGGGCTTGTCCTTCGCTACCTGTTAAAAACAAGGTGGACCTCCGGGCTATGGAAGTCCACCTCCCAAACATCACGTTTTAGCTTTGTGAATTCTAAAGACCACGTTTGTACCAATAGTTCTCGTATTCCTTCGACTCAAGTTGTTTCACTTTCAGTTCTTGCTGGAATTTCGAATAAGATTCTAGCATCTTTTCAATTGGTAGTATGTATTCTTCGTAGAAGTCGCGTTTGATTGTACAAGAACTACCGCCAGGGCATTTAAAGACCAAGTAATTGCTGTCTTTCATAATTGCTTCCTACCGTTTGTCGAGTGTTGAGGTGTGCTGCAATTTATTCATACCATCGTTAGAATTGTCTTCAGAGTCGTCAAGCCCAAGTTCTTTCCAGAAGTTGTCTTGCTCGTTTTTGTAATCATCTTTAAAATGCTCGATAGTGTCTAAGAATGAAGAATAAGTGTAGTCGTCCTTGTGTGGTGTCCAATATTTGTCGTTGCATTCCTTGCAAAGATGCCAATGGTCACCGTTTTTTCTGGAACAGGGCTTGCCGCAGATAACACATTTAACTGGGTACATGTTTCTTCTCCTTATGGTTCTTTGACAATCAAGTGAAGAAGGCGGGTATTCGTCAGAAGACTTGCCTTCTTCAAAAGTGTTGCGTTGAATGTTGATTGCTCGACTTTGCGAATGATCATTCGCTCAGGCTGCTTTTGTGATCGTTGAGATGTCGAATGTGCTGAGATTCAATGAAGTCAACGATATCGCTTAGCTCGCTGTAAGGTCTGGCCCTTGCCACCACTGGACAATATTTTCCAGGATATCCTCCGTTCATTGTTTTCCACATGCCGCTCTTTCGGCGTAACTTGTTATTGTAGGCACTGTATATGTCGTCCATGGTCATTCCTAATCTTATTGTAGCGGGTATATTTGAACTGATTCACAAAAAGATTGGTGGGATACCTCTGTCAAGATATCCCACCGATCAAACGCTAACTTGCCATTAGCTCTGGCAATAACCGAACTGCTCTTTCCTTCTCGCCCTCCATATAGTGGTAATAAGTATCGGCTGTGAGCTTGACCGTTGAATGGCCCATCATCTTCGACACAGCCGCAAGGTCAGCACCTTTCCTGAGTAGGGTTGTTGCGAACAAATGACGCAGATCGTACATCCGAGTTGGGTAACTGATTCCAGCACGGGTGCAGGCATTTCTAAAGGATTTGACAACCCGAGAGACAGGCTTCCCATTGTACTCGATAATGAACCCAGACTGTGAAGTCGCACGGACTTGCTCCATGCGCTTCAGGAAAATCGGATTAATGGGAACAATCCGATAGGTCTTGGTTTTGGTCGCATAGATGCGAACAGTTCCTGCACCGAAGTCGACATGCTCCCATTTCAGCGCCAGGAGTTCGGATTCCCCAGGACGTGCACCAATGTTGAAGCAGACTTCCATGGCCCATTTGAGATGTGGTTCAGCACAGGCCATGATCTTCTTGGCGTCATCCAGGGTCAGCTTCATTTCCCTGGGTTGCGTTTTTGCTTTCTTCCAGTTCTTCAAAGGGTTGACCTTGGTGAAGTCGTTAGCAATCCCAAAGTGGAAGATGAAGTTCAAGTAATCGCAGTACTTATTGATCGTTACCTGGGAGCGTTCCTTCTTGGTGGTGTCGCTTATCCCCTGGAAATGTAGGATAAACGGAACCATGTCCCCCTGGTAGGTCATCGAGTTCACCGGTTTGTCTCCAAGGACTGGGATGAACTTGTTTGCCAGTAGGCGCTCAATGTTGCGGATATGGTTATCCGTGCGCCCTGATGCTCGCATGTGATCCAGGTATCTGGCTCCAAGATCGGATAACGCCATCCCTGAAGGTTGCTGGCCCAGGACCTGGCTACTTAGCTCATTCGTCAGGCTGACAGTTTTCACCACCTGGACTGGCGCTGTCACTAATGCCGGATCAGGAATCGGTTGCCCATGCTCGATGGCTTCCCGGACAGCTTTGTCGAAAACTTCAGCTTTGGCCTGTGCGAGTTCGCCGCGTCCAAAGGATTTGTCGTGTCGCTTGCCATTGACATGATAATAGACCATCCACCGTTCGCTTCGCTGGTAAACGCCCATAAGCACCTCCAAGTGCAAAATTATGTTAGGATCAATGAGAAGACAGGAATCGATAGCGGAACTTGTGTAGCAAGGGTAACTAAAGAAAGGAGCTTTGCGCTCCTTTGTAAAAGTGTTAAATGGATTTCATCAAAATTTTTTCGACTTCTTCCTCCTGCACACCGAGGTATCTCCTTGTTATTGAAGGAGTGCTATGGTTCAACCGCTTCGCAAGTAGTTCCCACGATGAACCCATTTGCCTTTGTTGGTAGCACCATGTCTTGCGTAAAGTGTGCGCACCCGCATTGATCTTGAGATTGATCTCGTCGCACCACCTTTGAACCATCATAGTTACGGCATATGTGGTTAATGGATAGTTCATGCCTTTCCTGCTTTTGAAAAGGTAGTGGTCATCTTGGCGTTTAGCGCATCGCAAATACTCATCCAGAGCTATTTTGATTTCCTTGTTCATAATGAAGACGTTTTCTTTGCCAGTCTTCTTTTCTTTGATACTAACCCTGTCGCCAATGCTACAGGTTCTAACGTCAGAGACTTTCAATCCCAAAATGTCCTGTACCCTCAATCCAGAATTAATGCCTAGCACGAATAGTAGCCTGTCCCTCGGACGATCCACCAAGAGTTTCTTGATGCTCTTGATGTCTTTCATGTTGATGATCGGCTCCACTTTCATGGTCAACTCCTTTGAATGAGAGTTTCTAGTTCCAGGCGGGTGAAATCGTACATTCAAAAGCTAGGGTGGCTGGACAGCCTTTTAGGGGCTGGCTGTAACTCGTTGAAGTTCAACAGCTTCCTATGGAAAAGCACTCCAATGTACGATTCTACCTATTACCGTTCTTTCCGATAGTTATTCCATATCTGTATGAATTGATTCAATTGCCTGGATCAGGAGTCCGTAATTTTCAAGCTGCGAATGAAGTAATTTCTGTCGCAGGAGATAGAAAGCTTTTTCTTGTAACAATAAAATGCCACCTCCTAAGGGCGTGGCATTGGTTACACGTTGCAGCTAGATCACCGTAAGAATGATCCGGCCATCTTCGGCAATAATGGCGAACTCATCGCCTTCCTTGACCTCCAGGTCGCCCAGGTCCACCTTGTGGATGTTGAAGCAGACGACACCCTTCTTGTTGACGTAGGGACGACTGGAGCTTTTCAGATAAAGCCCCTTGACGTCGTAGAACTTCCTGTCGTCGCTGGTGAGTTTGAGAATGAAATGCTTAAGCGTGGGCTTGTGCGAAATATTCATTCTTTCCATGATCGCCTTCGCGTCCATGCCAGAAGTAATGCACTCCCGGAGAACAGAAGCATTGTACTTCGATTCGGGACGCTTTTTCTTGTCAGCGATATCCGCAGAAGACAATTCTGTAGACTGATCTTTCTTGGATGACATGGTGACTCCTTGGTTTTTAAGTTCAGGATACCATTACAATATCTATCTCATCGAATGATAAGAACATAATGCGATATTTAGTGCTGACCCTGAAGATGAAACCTTCAACAAGCTCATGGCGAAATCGTTCTTTGGCCCTAGGGGCGTGTTCCTGGGGTTTTCAGGTCCAAGGCAGGGGCAACTATAGGAAGGCCCCCGAAAACGCAGGAGAGGGGAGATTTGAGGGGGTGGTCCCAAGGGTAGGGCAGGCCAGTAAATCCCCCAGGACTTCGGGACTGCTGGCAAGCACAGGACAGAGTCTCAATTTCCAGGAGACTCGCTTTCAACAAATAAAATCTACAAGAAGACGGGGAAGACAATTCTCCCCCGGTGTTTACAGGTTCAAATTGATCTCTTTACGACAACGATTAGTGCTTGCTTAAGTATCTCCCGAGCCATTTTCGAGCCTATGAGAAATATGATGACTCTCAAGACCATAGTTCATCCTCCTCTGCTGATTGAGTTTCAGCTTTGCATCTCATAAAGAACAAAGCCCCCAGCTCCGAAAAGCCAAGGGCCTTGCTCAGACACCGTACAGTGATGATCAATATCTATCTGTAACTTTTAAAATAACATTGACTTGGACATGATGAATGTTTCAAGAGTAAACAGATATACGAACAGAAACTATAAAATTATTTTGTGTTGAAAATATTACAAATTGCAGCCCAGTGACATTTGCAAACATTGGCTGACGACTGGATAAGGGTTAGTGGATGTTGATGTTCAGTGGTATTTTAGCCATTGACATTAAAACCCCTATTAACTCGCATGGCTCATTTTGATTTCAAAGGTTGCAGGACTCCCGAAGTCAAATCACAGGACCAATGACAGAACTAAACTAATCATCAAAAGCATACTGTTCAGAAAAATAATAACTGGTGCAATTAGATGCGCTGGTGTAAATGTCGTCGATGACTCTGTTGCTGGCAGAACAAATAAAACTATCTGACCCATTCTCGAGGTCTTCTAGTGGCTCACAGAAATTACACTGAGTGCATCGGATATTTCCTGACCCAGCATGACAAGCCTCTGTTTCAGGAGGACTGGGTTTAACCTCTTCGGTGACAGTTTCAGAAGATGAAGACCAAGTGGTTGATGAACTAACAGGATCATTTGCTTGGACCGTTTCTGGATCAATCTTTATTGACCCATTACTTGTTTCAGAATTGACTAGATCAGAATCACCAATTTGACCTGTAATATCGAATGGACAGAACACTGCTGGATCAAGATTAAAAGTTTTTAGGAAGTCAAGAAAGACCATGTCGCTAGCTCCTTCGTATTTTACTTGATAAACACTACATCCACGCTGATCCAGGAACAGCCTGGACCTTCGACTGACTAAATTACTAAATTTTTTTTGACCCACCACCTCCCCTTTTATATATTATCTATGATTCATTATTATAATAATATATATAATAATATTTTAGTAAATTTAGTAAGAATAATAAGAGTTACAGGTTCATGTTTATCTTTAACTAGCAAAGGACAAGGAGACAGGGAAGAAAAAATTTAGTCAGCAATAGAAATAAGTACCTAGTTCTCCATTGCACTTACTAAATTCTGTTTACTGATACAGTAGAGGTTCAGTTTCATTGTGTTTGTCCCATTCGAAGACCCTGGAATAGCTACTTGTCGTTGATATCCTTTTGAAGACCCATCAGTCACAAGCCAGCCTTTGTCTCTCCAGAGTCTGACTATTTCACTTGGTTTAAGATGATTCTTTCGGAGTAGATCATCTAGGCAGGGTTTGGTTAATCCAATGAAAGTCCAGTTGTCATTGCCTTGGTTGTCCCAGTAAGCGCCGAAGCTATCTCCTGACCAAAGTATATTTTTACGAACATGATCTGGAGAATATATTTTGCCTGGATTGATCTTGATCCAGTCGTCAACGCATTGAATGGCCTTGAGTCCAATGTCAGCTGAAGATGCTTCATATTTGGCACGTTCCCAAACATGTCTAAATAATTCAACGACAGGTTTGTCCCTTCTGAGTCCTGGAATTGCAGCATGGACAATAGGAATAGCGATTGCCACTGCGGCAAAGTATTCTGTAAGCCTCATTTCAATTGGAGACATGTTTTGAAATTGAGTCAACATCTGTCTTGTTTCTTTGTAAGCACTTTTCCATAATGGCCATTGGTCTCGATGATTCAGGATGAATTGAACTAGGCAAGGTCCAGCATGGCCATAATGATCAGTGATGGTGTTTTTTATCTTGTTAACAACTTCATTGCTTTCTGAGTCCGTTTTCAGGAATGGTTTTCCACAAAGATCAATAATCCTGCCCCGTGAGCCGCCATCATTGCTCAAGTCCAAGCTAGGGGTTTCTCCAGTAGAGAAGAGGATGGTTCTGAACGGTTGCACCCGCTCAGAGCCATGGATTGTCGCCCGCCCTTTGTCCAGACCTGATGCGATCATGTAAATGGTGTCGGTGACGAGGTCACTTCCATATCTGTTCTTGTTGTTGTACTTTCCAGCCAATTTAGTTTCGTCTAAGAAAAGTGGCAGACCATTGAGCAGGCCAGCAATTCGTCCAATACGATTGTCGGTTCCATTCCAGGTGTTGACGAATGATCCTGAAGCAAACGATGGATTTCCCCAGGCAGAAGCTGCAAACATCAGGGTAGACGTTTTACCAGAAGAACTTGGAGCACACTGTTCCAGAGTAAAATTATCAACTCCCAGGATTGGAAGAAGTGGGGCCGCTAGTGAAGTGTACATGGAAAATGCAACGTCAGGATAATTGAGAAGTTCGTTTGCAAGTGAAATCCACGTAAGAAAATCACCGTTTCGTTTAAATCCATCTGCAAATTGTGTATCACCTTGATCAGCTCCTTTAAAACGCACGGCGGAGGGTTGACCGGAAGATTGCTGCACAGAAGGACCAGTTAAGTGCGAATGCCCCCATAGAAAACCCGACATGTCATCAGTCCAGCCCAAGCGACTTTCGACAAATGTTTTGGGTATATTTCTGGTATTTACCTGTTCGTATTCCTGAAGATATTCAATGAGATAATTCGCATTCAAGCTTGTGACTGGAATATTGTAGTTAGATAAGGCTATGATATTTGAATTTCTTGCGATCATACAGCGTTCAACTTGCAAGTCGTGCCATCTCCCGTCAACTTTCCATGTGAGAGTGACATAATGCAGCCCGGTACTTCTGTTTTTGGACAGTTCGGAAATGAAAAGAGGGTATTGCGATATGATCTGGCCCCCGTTCTGCCCCACGGATTTGCTTTGTTTGGTAATGCTCAAGTCATTTGGTAATAAGTAACGCCATGGAAGGACTGCATACATTGATACAGGAGCATCGGCGATACGCTGTCTAATAAAAATGGGAGTCTGCTGCTCCGTTGTCGGTGCTGGGGCATTTTCAGGCGGTGATTGTTTGATGAAGTTTTTCAGCATTTCAGTCTCTTTTGGTTTTTTGGGGCCACCAAGTTAGTCTTGATGGCCAGTCAAGAATAGTGTTTGGGTGAATAAGCTATGAGCTAATTACTGCTGTGCTTGTTGTATCTAGTGGCTTGATTTGTAAGCCAGAATGGTTTTGAAATTTCGTGTAGCTTCGAAGATTCTCATTTCCAATAAGTTCCCGATATCTGTAGACGGTGGCTTTAGAGAGTCCAGTTGCGTTTACGATTGCCATGGCTGTCACAGGCATGTTGTTTTCTTTTAAGTACAATACTGCGTCTTCAATTCGAAATTTTGTCCATTGACGTTTAAAGTTTGCGTTTTGTTGAACTCCTGACAGTTGGTTGAATTTGTCTTTGTTCATGCTTAGCTCCTTCGTTTCTTTTGTTGGATTGTTTAGCGTTGGCTCCAATGATTTGGATGGTGAAATGTGTCTAATACTTATTTTGAAAATTGTTTATGGACATCATATATCTGTATTTCTTTGATTCTCATGGAATGTCTCGTGAGAAAGAATGTCTTGGAGATAGTGAAGTTGCTCGTGGAGATGGAAAGCGGGTGAAGACGAAGTGATGGCGATGGTTGCTAGCGTTTGTTTCCTTAGATACTGATATGAGAATTTTATGAGTGATGTCGTCTATGATTTTATACGCCTCGTTTGTTATTTATTTGCTGCTGGACGCCTCAGTTCTGATTGTGGAAGTTCTTTGTTTTTTTGTTTCGCAGGTGTATAAAATGAGTCTAGGTGAAATGAAAATTTGCACAGGAAGTCTTTGAAATCTCAAACGCAGACTTCTGCGCTTAAAATTCCAGTTCCTTTGAGGTCATTGTTTTAAGGGCTATGGCTACGCATTACTTAGACTCGATGGCGTTGAAAAAAAGGGACCGGCATTAACCGGTCCCTTGTCTTGGCTATTCGAATGTTAGTTATGGGAAAATAATGCCCATAGTCTTGTGGTGAGTGTTGATCATTTCCTCAAGCTCAAGGAAATAAAGGCAGTTTACCAGTGTTCTGTAAGTTTGGCGCTTGTTGCCCATGAGGTCACTCCACGTGATTCCGTAGTTGCTTAAAATATGTTGTTTGAAATTGTCCAGGTGGGTATATTCCCTGTAGTCGATCCCGAGTTTTTTAGCCTTTGTTGTGTTTAAGTTTGAGAGGTAGATGGTATCCGTTTTGTCAAGATTGCCGTTTTCGTGATTCCAGTACAGCACACAGCCTCGAATCGCATAGTCAAGCCATGTTTTCGAGTCGCAAGAATATGCCGGGATATGGAGCATGACATTCGGTGTCGTCATGCCAAACATATGTACTTTTACACGGTGATTCCAGTAAAGCGAGTCAACGACAGGGCTTATGACTTCTAGGTCTTCCCTGTTTACGCCTTGACATTGTCCTATGGCAATGCATGGGTAGTCGTTGGCTACATAGTAATGAATTTCCTGGTTTGTTAAATTGTGAACAACCGGAACAACACATAAGCCGGCATCCTCTAAGATGTGCAAGCGGTCCAAGTTGTGTTCGAAGCTATCGGGATCGAATTTGTCATCCATACTGAATATTAAATCGTATAAATGGCTTGCGAATGTAAGGTGAGCCTTGAACCCACGGAAGAGCTTGTCAGCGGCAAAGTCCAGTTCTTCCCCGCGCAAACCTTTGTTGAAGAGACTGAATGCTCCACAATCAAGGATTAAACTGCCGATTTTTTCCCTGTGCTTAATGGTGTAGGCAGCAGGGTCCTTCAACCCATAGTAAGTAACCAGGACATTGGGTTTTCTATGAGGCATTCTTTCACTGATCATATCAAGCACCTTTGTCGGCAGTGAAGAAAGGTATATTTTCATGATGTCCCCCTAAATTTTGTGGCTCCCCCGGTTAGCCACCAGGGGAGCCTGTCGTGGTTATAGCTAGGCAGCGGGGTCCGTCGGAGCGATTCGGTTTCTGAGGGCGTTGATGTCTTTCAGGAGATCGTCCAACATCTCAGCACTCACATCCTTGGCAATCTGCCCGGATTGCAGCATCGCCTTGATCGTCTGACGGAGCGAGGTGGCCTGCTCGACGATGTTCGGGATGTCCTCCTTGGCCGTCACAGGCTTGGTGTTTCCCTGCGAGTCGGTTGAGGATTCCTTCGTGGACTTGGGAGCGATCTCTTCTTGCGCCTTCGCCCAATTGCCATTGAGCTTGATGACACGCTTGAGGAAGTCGGAGGCGAACGTCTTGTTCTTCTCCTCGCCGATGGCCAGGAACTTTCGGCGCTCCTTGGAAAGCGAGCCATCAACGTCAAGGAACTTTTTCATGAGTTCCAACTCGATATTAACCTTATATTTTTCCAGCTTGAGAACCTCGATCACAGCTTCCATGTGCGCTTTTCTTTCCGCAGCCGACGCATCAGCGTTAAGCTCTTTGATGAAATGCTTGATCGGATCATCGCCCATCCGCTGCTTAACTTCCGGTTCCGATCTCTTGTAGATGGAACCGAAATCGGCCAAAAGGTCGATACCAAGCGGAGTGTGCAACTCAACGCACGGGATCATTTCGATGTTGCTGTACTTCTCCAGTGTTCGCTTGCTCACATCATACACATCGATGATGTTCTTTTTGGACCAAGGTCCCCAGTCATCCGCAACGGCGTGACGAGACTTCAGCTGGTTGATGATCATTCCATTTCGAATCGCCAGAATACCACCACCCGCATTCGCTTTGCCAAGGAACTCATTGAGTTTGGCATTCTGCTTACCAAACTCGTCAAGCAATGCTTCCTCGGACTTGTTAGAGAGGTCCTCCTTCATGGCCTTTTTCATCTTACCCGGAGGCGTGGTTTTCTTCGCTTCCTCAAAGGACTCGGGAATGCCACCCAGCCCACCCGTACAACCATGGAACTCGCGCAGCATCATGTCGAAGGAGAACTTGTCGACGTTCAAGCCTTCGTCCAGCAGTCGCTTCATGTCCGAAGAATCGTCCGTGCTCAGAGTTCCCTGACCGTCTATCTGCTCCGCTTGCGTCTTCTTCTCATTGCCAGCAGCGCCAGCACCGCCGGTGCCACCCGTTTTCCCGCGATCGTTCAGGTGAGACGGGTCGTCGTAATTGTTGTCAGCCATGGTATCCTCCAAGACCCCGTTGAGGGGATTGGCGCTTCGGGGTTCGTCACCGTGACGATGATCCGTTGCGCGTTGTTCTTGAGGACACCCTGGGCGAAGGGCGAAAATCTCTCTTGCCAAACTTTGGAATCAAAATTTGGCAGAAGGATAAAAAGCGGGGATTATTTGGATTGAAGTGGAAGTACGGTGAGTTGCGATATGCTCTGGGTGAGCATTTTGTAGTAGCCGAGGATTCTCGACTTCCGGTAAAGGATCTGTTCCCAGACCCCACCGCTTACGTTGGCGCTTTCGAGCTTGTCCTTGAGGAGGGGGTAGACTGCGTCAAAGGGGGCTGGGTTCCCATCGTCCTCTTCATGGGCTTTGTCCCATAACCAGAGGATAGCGAGGCGCATTTCATCTGAACTATTGATGTGCCTGCCAGCCAAACTTATTCTGTAAACTGCTTCAAATGTTTCTAGTTCGACAAACTGCTTTTCAATGAGACTTCTGATTGATTTGTTGATTAGATTAATCGCATGCGCTTCTAGTCCTATCTGTGCCGGGGTATTTAAGATGCTTTTGGGGTCAATGGTTATTGGCCCAGATTCTTCAAGGCTATAGATGTAATGAGTTGGAGTGTCATCGTCTATTTTTATGGTCCAGTCGTTGTGCATTCGAAGGAGGGCGGCGATGTCAGTAGTGTCTCGCGTCTCAAATAAAATATCTTCCTCGTTCAAAAGTTTTAGCAGTTCTTCGTCTGTGTCTATTCCAAGAGAATAGTGCTTGTATATTCTGTTAAATCTACTCCGATATTTTTCAGATAGAAAGGAAAATTTTATAAATTTTATTCCAGCATCTTTCCCGTGAAGCTCTTCAAGTCGAGTCTTGTATGGGTTATTTTTTACATCGTAGTCGTTTTCTGTGTCATAAAAGTATGAAAATAGTTCTTCCATCCCTTCTTTTGAATCAAGGTATTCAAACTCGCCGATGTCTTGAAAGTAGCTTTTGTAATACTCTATCACGTTGCAATATTTGATGTAATGCTGATTCCGTCGCATATATTCCCAATACCAAAAGGCGACATTCATCAGCCGATCCACATTGTCCTTGGGTAGCTTGGTGATGCTCTTCGCCATGAGGGAACTCCGTGGGAATCATATGAAAGCACTCGTCGAGTGGGGGTACGTTTCCGTAATGCCCCAAAATGGTTTATAAGTGCCGGTATTTATTATGGACTTATGGCGGGCTGTCGTCAATTTTAAAATCTGGTAAGCGTATCGAGTGTGTGCCGAATGCGTCTCCTGGGGCTGTTAATGTGCCAGGACAGGGACACGGTAACTTCAAACGCAGGAGTCTGCGCTTCAGATAGTGGTCATTCGGAGGTCAGCAATTTCCCACTTCACCATCATTTCCAGACACCCAGTGCTCGAAAACGCGGCTTCTGACTTTTTAGTTTCCCACCATCAGCTCGTATGTCGCCTCCTGCTCTCAACGTGTCACCACTTTTGTTCGAAATGAAAAGCAGCAATTTCATCGTGATTTCGTATAGAATCAGTGCGTGGCAAATCGAAACCAGACGGCGCATGGGCCAGCCATCACGAGCAAATAAAGTCAGCAATGAAGGGAGGTGGGGGCGTAATCTGTGCAGCCAGCGGGCCAGGGCACAGGGTCACCCAAGGTGACAAGCGGGCCAGGGTAAATTCCCGACCCGCCGCATCATCGTCAGTCAGCGACAGCGTCTATTCTTGTGCAGGGATCAGGCAAGCGGTCACCGGGCAGGAGTCCAGGAGACGTGGCTTTGGGTAGGTATTTGCTTAAGTTTGTCCGCGAACAGTTATTAGCAGCACAAGTTTACGAATTTACAACAAGTTGCTATTCCAAGTTGGAATCATTCCATTTCGTATAGATAATATTTGGATTCTTTTTATTTTTTACATTGACATAAGATGCATATCTTATTGTATACTTGTTTGTGGAACCAGTAAGGACAGCAACTCCTCTGTAGTAACCATCTTTGATTCTTTCGATAGATTTCGGTGAGACTTCATAGCTATTCTGATATTTTTCTGAAATAGTTTTTATGGATGTCCTTTCAATTGATCTTTCAACAAAATTGTATCCAAATAGTATGAGGAATATAATAGAACAAAGTGATGCCATCTCAAATATATTTCTTTTTAGTTTGTTTGAAAGATTGAATTGTCCGCATGCCGCTATGAAGAAAATGACAAACGAAACTGCAAGACCAAGCAGAACGGCTTTTAGAATAAACCAAAGAAACTCGACTGATTGTATGCAACTCAAGAAAAACATAAATGATGGAGGGGATGTCATTATATATGCTAAAATTGAAAGGCATAAAACTAGACATCCTTCAAAAAGTTCATGGGCTGTTTGTTTTTTCTTTGAGATTGGTTCCGCAGAACTATCGCTCCCTGCGCTAATCGCATCAAAAGATTTTAGAGTCTGTTTTAAAATATCCAACAACTCTCTTTTGTCTGCAACGCTCGAATTCTTTTCAGGAGGAACTGTTTTTGGGGGTTCGCTAATTTCCTGTATTTCAAATTCACGTTCTTGTTTGACATTTTTATTTTCCGAATAGTCGTTTGCCGCAGCATCGTTGTTGTCGTCAGTGTATATGTAATTGACCGTGTTGATAGAGTTGCATTTCGGGCATTTCGAGCTCTTTCCGAAATAGTTAGGTGCCAATGTTCGATTGAATCCGCAGCTGCATGAGTAGTTAAATGTATATTTTTTTAAGTCAATCATACCGTTTAATTCTTGCACAGTTCCACACTTTGGGCATTTTGCTGATTTCCCGTACACAGAGTCAGGTATTTTCTTTAGTTGTCCGCACTTAATGCATGAAAAGTACATGGTAGACTCCTGGTAGTTCGTATAAGGTCTAGTGATGAACCCAATGACTTCCGTTAGTTAGAAATGGCCTGTGGCTGCATAGGTGAAGCAATGTATTGGCTTTGAATTACCGGAAGCATAATCGGCCTTGGTTGTCCTTCGAGAGCTTCAGCGCCATCATTACCCTGGTGATTTCTACTTCAGAAAAGTCTTCAAGAAGCAGGGGTCTGATTTCTGTCAGGTCAATGGATGTCCTGTCGGGATCGTTCCCACGAATCGCCATCATGATCCTATCAATTTTGTTCTTCGAAATGTCATTTGAAAGAATGGGTCTTATTGCGGTGATTGCGATAGCTTGAGGCTCAAGCGCATTAGAATTCATGATTCAGCTCCTGATTGTTTTGAGTGTTGGTCATACGATGTTTTATTGTGATTAGCCGGTGATTATTTGCAACGCCATCTTCGGCAGCGAGTTTGCTTGGGCAAGCATAGCAACGGATGCTTGTGATAATATCTGTTCTTTCACGAATGAGGTCATTTCTAGGGCAACGTCTGTGTCTGATATTTGAGATTCAGCAGTCTGAAGATTCTCTGCTTGGATTTGTAAGTTTGAAATTGTATTTTCAAGGCGGTTTTGGAGCGCTCCAAGATTAGCACGAATTTTGTCTTTGGAAACGATTGCTTGGTCTATGGCCTCCAGACTTGCCTGTGCCCGCGCCTGTGTCGCGACACTTATCACCGGCTGGTAGATACTGGCTCCGATACCGTTGGATGAAGGGTCCAAGCCATCATCGGTGAAGTAGCTGGCGAAAAAGCCCCCTCCACGGAGTCCTGTGACATCATCCAGGATTTGGTTGCCCGATGTGGTCTGGTTGATGATGAAGTTTCCATCTACCGCGCGACCATCAGAAGTGTAGAGTTGTCCGACCGCTGCCCAGCCATTGCCATCGCTCCCGCCAGGATCACGAAATGCGACTAAAAAGCCTCCACCCTCCAGTCGGGTTACCTTGGGCCAAGTCTGTGGCGGAAAATTTTCTTCGTTGACCTGGAACTCGTCGTTAAAGAACGTTGCATCTGAGTTGACGATTCTCGCTCGTGCGCTGTTGGTGCCGTCACCGTTGAAGTTGTTCCAAGTGACAACGAAACGATTTCCGTCAATCGCTGCAATGTCGATGTAGTTTTGGGAGTCAGCCTCAGTTGAGTTCACTTGAGTTTCAGAACCGATAAGATTGCCTTGCGGGTCAACTACTTGTGTGAAGACTCCCCATCCGTCGCTATCCTGTGCAAACCAAGCGACAGCAATATTGCCATTGTCAAGTTGTGAAGCTCTCGAATATCGCTGGTCATTTGCTGTTGTTGTATTGACCTGGAATTCATCCACCAGCACGTTGCCACTCTTGTCATAAAATTTACCGTAGATACCATCACCCGAGCCATCCTGGATGTTTGAGGTCCACGTGACGAAATATCCAGATGATGTCGTCGTGACATTGGATTGGTACTGATTGTTCGTCGTGGTCGTGTTGACCTGTGATTCCCCAGTGCGAACGCTGGCGTCTGCGTTGTATATCTTGGAGTAAATGCCAGTGCCGGAACCGTCCTGACCGCTTGATGTCCAGGTGACGACAAAACCTCCGTCATTGAGCGGGGTTACTGAGGGTTCATTTTGGTTGTTGCTCGTTTCAGTATTGATCTGGAACTCGCTGCCCACCTTTTCACCGTTCTGGCTCATGATCTGGCCATACACTCCCCAGCCAGAGCCGTCCTGGTTATCCGAGTTCCAAACTACCACGATGTTGCCGTCCTCTAGTGAAGCGAGGCTGGAATCGCGCTGATTGTCCGCTGTGGTCGTGTTGACCAGCACATCCCCAGATGTTCTATTCAGAAACAGGTTTTCGTCTGGCTCATATGCGCCGACTGCGGTGTCGCCCGGATCAAATATGCTTTCAATCTTCGAGCTATCGATGTTCAAATAGTAGTAATCCTCGGCGCTATCATTGCCTGTGCCGAAGTGAATCTTAGCTGCCCCGGTGGATTCGAGGTTGCTGCCGTCATGTACTCCAGATAAGTTTCCATTGAGAAGATGAACACCATTGAAATCGGTACTTTCTGATATCCGTTGTATTTCTCTCGCCATGGCTTGGTATTCAGAGTCAATAATCAGCCTTTGATCGTCAGTGTAAGTTCCTGTCGCAGCTTGTTCAGCCAGTTCCTTCATCCGAATCAATTTTTCATCGACAACTTGTAATGCCCCATCCGCTGTCTGGATCATGGAGATGGCATCATTAGCGTTCCTGATCCCCTGGTTCATGGTGCTGACATCGGATCGCATCAACTCCCGGACAGCGAGACCGGCAGCGTCGTCGGCGGCGGAATTGATTCGCAGCCCAGACGACAGCCGCTGGGTCGACGTACTCAGCGCCCCATAGTGGTCTGACAAATTTCTGGCGGAGTTCATCGCCATAAGGTTGTGGTTTATGACCAATGCCATGGGGAGGCATCTCCTTCCTTGTTCAGCGGGCATTTCTCGGCAAATCACCGGAATTATTTTCCGGTGGCCCGGGGCCTGAACCGCCAGAAATCAAGGCTCAGGCGGAAAAATTGGCATAAAATAAAGTTTACTTGTTAATATCTAGCAAATTGCATACCTAACTTTCTTATAAGAACGACGCGCTAGCCCTAGACTGTCCGAAAAGGACGGTTCCATGGGCGAGATTCTTAAGGTTTTCGGAAAACGTGTCCGGGCATTGCGCCGAGCAAAGGACATGACCCAGGAGCAGCTTGCGGAGCGGGCGGGGCTGTCCCTCCAAAGCGTTGGGGAAATCGAACGGGGTAGGGGGAATCCGACCTTGGTGAATATCGAAAGGTTATCCGCCGCGCTTGAGGAAGATTTGGCATCCCTTTTTGATCTCGGGGATGTCGGCATGACGCGGGAGCAGGTGCAGAAAGAGCTTCTGGAGTTGCTGGCCGGGGCCAGTGAAGAGCAGGTGCGAGCGATCCTGACCATGGCCCGGGTGCTGATCCAGAAGTGACCTGGGCTTTCCCGCGTCACCTTTCAATCGTCCTCAGGGAGCATGATCGTCAGGACTGGCTCAGCGGTGTCGCCAGGGCCGATATGGGCAATGACTTGGACGGTTTCAGATCGTCCTGGGGACATCAGGAAGCTCACCCTGAAATAGACCCTGTCCGAGTTGGCCGCCCTTTTGGCTGCGAACAGCGCCAGCGTCAGCAGATCATGGAGTCTGCCCGTCACGGACTGCCCCTCGCCAGCCAGCCCGGCTGGTGGCTCTATATAATGATGGTACAGGTTGTCGGTGACCACCGTGGGCAGTTTGAAACCCGTGGCTTTCGCTTGCTCGGTGACGTCAATGAGAACTCCGTCAGTAATCGCCTGTGCCCTGGTGTAGCTGTAGATGACGTTTCCAGAAGCATTATCGGTCGGCATTTTCAGCACCATCCTGTTTTGGGTTCAGTAAATTTTCGAGTTTCCTACGGAAGTTCCCTGTAAGTTCGAGTCCAATTTCAGCATAGGAACGGAGTATCGCTCCATCGACTTCGATGGCGGTGGTGTCCATGATCTTGAAAAGTTGATCAATTGGTCGGAATGCGCTGATGATTGCCGATTTCATATCCAGCTTTTCGAGGTATTGCGGTTCCATATGGTATCCTTCTGGGGCTGCACTACAGAGGCAGTTTTGGGGAAGGATATCCTGGAGCAGGGGAGGCGGTCACGGGAGCTTGAGGGATTTTGGGAATAGCCCTATGGAAATCGGACATTGGGGCGAGGCTGGGATTCCCTGAGGTTTCGGGGCTGTCGGGGCAAAGGTGAAGGGCCAGCTGGGAAAACCCCAGGAGGGGCAGGAGATCGCGCAGGGGTAGGGTGTCCGAGGGAATGGGCTGGCCCGGGGCAGGGGAGCCGGGGCTGGGAAGAGTTCTAAGAGAAACTATGGTATTTTAGTATGTTATGCGGTGCAGGTTCCTGCACTTTCAGGTTTATGCGAATTCGCAAGTGAAAATAAGCAATTATTCGTTTTTGACGCGCATTTGGGGAGACAAGTGCTCTCGCTCTGGGGGTGATGACTCGTATTTCCTTACAAATCTTTCGTAATCGAATAAATAAAATTCCTGCTTATTCGAAAAAGATGAGAGAGTGTATTTGGACCAGATTGACAAGATTATGTGCGGAGGCTATCTGCCCATGAAGCATCACCTGAAAAATAAGGAGACTCTCATGGTCGATAAGGAAATTTGGGCAGAAGCGTTGAATCTGGCGAAAGACCAGCTCCGTCATGGAAAAGTTCATTTCAGTGAACTCGAAGTCGTTACCACGAGCATTTATGAAAAACTTATTTCCCTGAAATGTGGGCCGATCATTGATGTTGTGGCAGAGCCAATGAAGCAGGTTGAAGAGCAGCGCCACAGCAAAACTAAAAAGGCAGTCAAGTGTGCTGTCTGTGGTGTAGAATTTAAGGTTTTAGGTTCGAAGCATCTCGATTCTCATGGTCTTACCCGTGAACAGTATATGGAAAAATTTGGTGTGTCTAAAAAAGACATGTCCATTAAAATTGCTAGGAAAACAACGACGGGTGAAGACAACCCCTTGAAGCAAGTGCAGATGATTATGAAAGAGTTTGGTATAAAGCGGAATGAGGTTAAGAAGTTCGTCGTCGACAAGGGCTTCGATGGTTTGAAAAGTCTTGCATTGACTGCTAAAGAGAAGAATGTTGGCATTCTTGAGTTGCTGAAGAAGTAGCTTTGCCTCATCGTTCGTTTAAATCTGGTGTGATCCCAGATAGCTCTATGAAAAGGCCCACGTCGTCCTGGAAATTTCGTTGGCGTGGGTCTTGTTTGTTTGGAAGGAAGAGATATAGGCAACTATCTTTTTAAGTTAAAAAAATAGAATTAGCAGGGGCCATGCATGAAACTGTTAAGGGGACTTCGTTAAGTAAAAGTATTGGATGTTTGAGGTCGAAATTTTAAAATAGAAAGGGAAGTTATTTGTATGGCTTGTGCAGACAAAGGGACAAAAGGCTCTCATTTTGTTTGGAGAAAGTATATTGAATCTTTTTCCGACTCATCTGGAAAAGTGTATATAACTGACGTAAAGTCAGGCTGTGTTAGGCATGATGGTACAATGGTCACTGGGAAAAAGAATAATATTTATACCTTAAAAAATAAAATTACTGACTTTGATCTGGATGTTTTTTGTAAGATTTTTGAAGTTGATGAAAACTCCACGGATTCGTTCGTTCAAGATGATTTGAAAATTCTAAAAGAGTTGGTCGGTTACCTAAATAACGACTTTTCATGGCTCTTGGGTGATTCGTCATTGTGGGAAAAAGTTAAATCTGACGTTCTTGCGCAGTTTGACTCAAGAGCTCTAGAAAGACGCCAAGAATTGATTTTTACATACTATGAAAATAAATTCTCGGGTATATATAAAAAATTATTAAATAAAAATACGGCTTTTTATAATGACAAGCTTACAGACCATGATAATTTGATTCTTGGATTCAGGGCTGGAAGAAATCTTCATACATCAAATTTCTTTCATAGAATGGGGCGGGAAGCTTTGCTAGGTATCATTAAAGATAATGACTTAAAAAAGGCAGTTAATGAGTTCTTCCGTGGTCTTGCGGAGGCGGCTTTCGGTAATTTAGAAGCCGATTTTCCATTTTCAAATGAAGAATTTACCGATGTATATTTTTTCTTAAACTATATTTGCGTCCAACATTTTAGGACAAAACAATATTTTGATAAATTTAATGCTGTGGCTAATGCGTTTAATAAAAAAAGTAATACAAAACTAACTGACAACGTGCTTCCGTCATTGTTTGTTCATTGTAAGCCATTTCATATGTCGCACCGAATCATAACTAAAAAATTTGGGGCCTCAATCATTGAAGCCGTTGGTAGTACTAAATTTATTACCTCTGATCAGCCAGTTATTAATACTTATGGGGAAAAAAGAAAAACAACATATTACGATGATGAGTTTGAGTTATACTTTCCCTTGTCCCCAACTTTAGCCTTGATCCTCAGCGACAGAGATGTCGTTAAAAAATCACCGCTTTCTGAGGCCGATGATAGGCTTGTAGCTTATTATAATAATCTCATTATCGATTTGTGCGACACTTATGTCTATTCATTAGATGCGCCATGTTGATGACTAGAGGCTACTTAACAATTATAAGTTTTGACTTTTTCTCATATAAATACGTTCAAAATATTCTGTTGGAATGCATAACATTCTTGCTGTTTCCATCATTAAATTTAATCAACCGTCTATTTTGATGCGAATGACGTTGACTTTTGCCGTTCTTTAGCTACAATCTGAAAATAACTTTTGCAATCAAGACGAAGAAGCTTTTAGCGATGTCTCGTGAAGAATTGGAATTCAATGCGAATAAACTTCGTACCCCCATCAAAGAAGGCAAAAATGCCCAGCAGATCATGGACGCTTTCGACATCAAGAAACCGATGTTGAAGTTTTACGTAGTGCGGTTGATCCAACTGGGCGAGCAGTTTTTCAAGGTTGCCGGCATGGGGGAGCGCGCAGTCGGTGGTGGCTCGAAGTTCGGGAAGAACGGAATCCACTTGAGCGCAGCCTTATTGAAGACCTACGGGTTCAGCCAGGGCGTTTTGAATTTAAAGTCTCGTGTCTGGAAGAGGGGAAGATTGTGCTGGAGAAGAAGTAGTTATCTAGCTGGAATTTCAGATAGTTGTGCATGAAGGCCCATGTCGTCCCGGAAAATTGGTTGGCGTGGGTCTTTATGGCATTTTTACTCCGCTCTTCAGAGTACTTTTGCTTGAGTCTGGGCGAGTTCAGTTAAGTTCTTTTTGCAAGTACTATAGTCATAATTGGCTAGGAGTTTTTCTTCTTCCTGGAACTTTCACTATTACCAAGTTTCTTGGGCTTGTCTCTCCTTGCCGAACAATATCCACAACTTTGACAAGACTTGTAATGTGCCCGACTTCGCCATCCTTTGGGGTTAAATCAAGTACGAGGAGGAAGCCAAGTCTTGCGTTAGTATTCTGATATTCAGCCCCTTGTGCGGCGTATTTTTTCTTAAGGTGATCAAATGAACAATTGTCTTCTTCTTTCTTCAGCTCGGAGATAATCCTTGAGCCTTTATACTGGAATAAAACATCAGCTCTTCCACCAGCGATGTTTGATACTTCCACTGAAGATCCCATTAATTGGCTATTCATGTATCCAAAATAATCTGCCTGAAGTGAGTCTTCTTTGGGAAGTGGATCTGTTTGGAATAAATATTTGACATGCTTATAGTTTCCCTTTGTAAGATCCATTCGACTCTCAAGAAACTTTAATGTTAAAGTTAAAACGGGGAGGAAAAGAAGCCTTGTCTGTTGGTGTCTGTAATCTGGGTTAGAGCTTAGTGCTGCTGCACAGGTATTAAATAAATTTTCGAATGCAGGCGAAGAGTTTTCTATATTTAAATCCACAATTTTCTCAAATGCTTCTCTTAATAGTGTTGGAGCTCCATGTTCATGAAGAAAGGCGACCCCTCTGTGATCACAGGGAGTCGCCAAAGTAGGGTTTGTGTCGTTCTCCTGTAATCTATCGTCCACCTTTGCTAGTAATTCAGCAGCAACTTCTTTCCATTCAGGTCGATCTACGTGTGCAAGCCACTGACGAAGATGATAGAGTTGACCTTCATTTGTGATAAGAGATGATTCAATGTGCGGCATGATGATTGCTTCCACACCTCCTGCTCTCTTCCGTTGGAGATAGCTTCTACTTGCGGTATATGTAGTGAGCAGTTGGTTCTCAATCACAACGCGCGCATCCAACCAACTTGGCTGCTCCAAAGATTCCGCCAAACCTTCCACCGATTTGGCAAGGAGAACCCAGTTAGCCAATTCTGTTCGACGTGCACCTAGCCATGAAGGAAGCGCTTCACCATCAATCCATTTCTCGTAAAGGTACGTCGTCGTTTGGAGTCTATCCGCTATAGTTGTGAGTTTTTCGGTGCCTAGGTTTCCATGGGAATAGTCGACAAGAATTGATAGGCAAAGTTCATAAAGTTCAGCATCCAGTCGTTGCTCAGTGTGTTTTGTTGACTCTCGAAACCAAAGGAGGGCATTCGAGAAGCTTTCTGTTGCTGATGACTTATCTTGTGCCTCAAATCCTTTTTGTAAATGCGCCATTCCTAATTCATACGCTGACTCAGACCTTGCTTCATCGACAGTCATAAATTTTTTAAGAATAGACAAGGCATCATCAGTTGGCCAATGTGAGTTCGCCACTCCCACAATTTTTGCTGTATTTTTTATGAAAATTGGTGGCTCTGTAATCTCAATCTCCAGCAGAGCAGCGAACAGAGCATGCTTCCGAGAAGGGTTCTTGCACGCCAACCTCAAGCTGCCATCCAAAGCAAAAGCCCTAGTCATGGCAGGCTTTGTTTCTTCTTTTGCGACTTTTAAGAGCGATTTGTAAAAACGGTCTTCAAGGTCGCTTGGTGGTTCGATCTGATCGATGAAATTGACTAGTTCTTGTGCGCAAAATTCGTCTGAAACATTTTCTATAATTTGTATGAGAAAGTCATTGATGGAAGCGCGCTCTCGGTTCGGAATGGTTTCGTAAACTGTTATTATTGCTCTGGTGATCTCAAGAATGAACAGGGATGTACTTAGCGCACCAGCGATTGAGGTGATACATTCTACTCCTCCAAGGTCCTCCAATGAAGGCTCTTGCCCTGCTTCCAGTAGTGAAGCAATCTTTTCCTCGATAGCCAACATCGTTCTTACCAAAGGTAATTGTCGTCGATAGCTTTGATACATTTTTCAGCATCAATATGCCTAGACATAAGTACTGTTGCTACGGACGCAACGAAAACTTGCAAGAAGGGTAGTTCCGAAATCACTTCCGCCATGCCGGACATAAGTTCTTCCAAATCAGGACCAACTATCTCTTGAGAACCTGGAGAATCAATCATGAGTAGCCCAGGATGCCTACCGATACCAGACAAGTGGGAAACACTAATTATCGCCAACATAGTGGCAACTTTCAACCGCAGTTGTTCTCCCTGGGTGACTTTGCTATAGCTTGTCGGTTTTCCTCCTTTGACAATGCTTAGCTGCCCACCACCTTTGAGCTGAATTTGCGAATAGTTCTCGAGACCAAACCGTTTGGCGTTCTCCAAAATTTTCTTGCTAACCCTTTCTAGAATTTCGTTTTGAACAGACTTGACTCGCCCTTCTAGGTTTCTGACGACTTCAGTAATGATTTTTGTATCAATGCGATCATTGTTTTTATCGGCAACAAAATTTCTTTGAACCTCATTAAGTTGACCCTCAGCCCTCATTAAATTATGCTCTAACTCTTTTCTGTCTTTATAAGAGTCAATTTCACCTTCTAGCTTTTCGCGCTCATTCTGAAGCAAAGCTTTCTCTGCTTCTAACGCACTTAGGACATTTTGTGACGATTTAAGTTGCTGAATAATCTGAGCAAAAGCCTCTTCAGAGGCCTTGACCCTCTTTGAGAGCTCAGCGCGTTTTTCATCGGCCCCATCATCTTCAATTATGTGCTCTTTACAAATACTGCATTCCCCAGATTCTTGTTCTTCAAGTAGCCTAGATTCAGGTATGTTTGCTTCGCATCTCGGACAAATGGTCGGCGTTAGCCGGCGAAAAACAGCTCCTGCCGCATGAGCATCGACAAAAGATTGTAATTCTTTTTTATCTGAACGGAGAGCATTCAGCGCCTCTTGTTGGTTTCGCAAATAATCTTCAACTTCTTTTTCTGCGATGTGTATTTTATTGAATGTTAACTTTAGTCTTTCGCAAATATTGCTGTGGGTCGAAGTGGCTTGTTTGCTAGAAGGAAGTTTAAGCAATTCGCTCTTTATCTTGTCAATTTTATATTGAATTTCTTGAACTCGGATTTCGTATTTTTCTTTCTCTTCAGTAGCCTTGCGCTCAACTAAATTGCTTTCATTTTTCAGACTCTTCTCACTTGCTTTGGCTTCTGTCAAAGTAGAGACCCATGGCAGCCCTAGATACATCTGCATCAGACGAACAGATATTCCAGGAATAAAATTATCTCCTAATAGTGACGCGTAATTGGTGCCAATGAACATCGCGCCAGATAAGAATGGCCACTCGTGAATGACAAGCTTCCCACCCTCAGCTTGAGCATCACCGTTCCAGATGACAACGGGTTCAAGGGAAAGCTGGCGCATCATAAAATCGGACATGACTCTTTCAAATTCAAATTCGTTAGAAAAAGAGACTATTTCATGAGCTTCTCCATGGGCATCAATCCTGCTAAGATTCCCCGTAATCTCTTCTTCGTTCTTTGCAAAAACATCATAAGTGTCGTCGTCAAAGGAAAATTGTAAAGAGGCTTTATGAATCCATTTCAAAACATCATCCTGAAGAGAAGTGCTGCGGCCACGCAATAACCATTGAACAACTCCAATAATAGAACTTTTCCCCCGTTGGTTTCTTTCGCTCAGAATGCCCCATAGACCTGGCCCAAGTTCGTCCCAGTCAAAAGTGAATGGCCCTATATTATTTCCGCTGGTTTTTTCTCCAGAAAAATTGATTCGCTTCAAAGCCAGACGTTTAGGTCTGGGAACGATTGGAGATGGTTTAATATGGTGTATTGAGACAATTTCATTGACTTTTGAAATATCAAGTTCAAGCTTTTTCGCTATATCAGATAACCATTCCGTACTCATTTTTGGCCTCATCCTGTTGCTGATTCTGTTGTGTTGTGAAGAATAAGGTCCTCGTAGCGTTTCTTGACTCTGGACGATATTGAAGGTATGGTGCCGCCAGATTGCGTTGATGCATACTCGATTTGTTCATACTGACGCGCTTTCAGTTCCGTCCCGCCTCGTTGCCCGGCAAGGTCTGCAACAAGCTCCGCTCGTTTGGCATACCAAGATAGTGGGGGCCACTCTTCCTCGATCGACGTTGTGAAGGAGAACGCGCTTTTGTGAATGATGAAGTCGGTCTCTTTGAGAACATCATTTTCAACTTTTCTTGCTATGGAAATGAGGTCACGAGATCTTAAAATCGACATACTATTGTCAATTTTTTCATATGCTCCAAAGCGATAGCGTATCATTGGAAACTTACGAAGCTCTGGCTCTTCTTCAGAAAAAATACTGTGAACGGCTTCAAGATCGCTCAAATCACCTCGCCTTTCAAATCGATCAAGCAGTTCGTCCGCTAAGTAGTCAGGATATCGCATCCAGAAATCGCATGCATGCAGCCGAGCTTCCCCTTTAAAGACAGCTACGAGATTTGAGTCCCCTGACTGCTTGAGGGAGATGCTTCCCTTGACTAAGATAAATAAAATTCGGATGGCGTCCCTGTATGGAGAAAGTGCTGTCATGGCTTCTCATTCGAAATAGTTAAAATTCAAATAGAAAATCAGTATAATACGCTTGTCAAATTTCGTAAACAAATAAATCTGCTAAGGCGGTGCTAGAAGAGTGGAGAGGGTACCTAGTCTGGGATTGGCTTGACGTAAATGGACCAATGCACGGTCTATTTCTGTCCCCAACTTCCTGCGTCGCCACCGCAACCCCTCAATAATCTTTCTAACATACTGAAATTATTAACTATTCATAATAAACAATCTCTCCCCAACGTCCTCTTTTCCTAATCAACGCGAAAAATTTCTTGACCTCCCAGCCCGTGGGAGTGTAGTCCCCTCCGACCAACGACGAGCCAACAAGCGCCAACGTCTTTGGTACCCGAAAATTTCTGGGGAATGGGAAATTTAGGGTTGACTTCGGGAAGAGTTCGGAATAGATACCCTCTTCCCTGATTTGAATTTAGGAGCGTAGCTCAGGGGGAGAGCACTTGCTTGACACGCAAGTACCCCATCACAGAGGAACCGATAGGTTCCTTTTTTTTGTTTTTCCTGCATGGGTCCAAAAGGGGTAGGGTGACAGGGGTCGAAATTCTCTACCGGATAACGCTGAAATAGGTTCTCCAGCCCTGGATAACCGGGATTTTGGATAAACTCTGGAGAACCGGAAATGTCCCAGCGAGGATCGATTTTGTCCAAAGGGCGGTAGTTAGTCTGCTAATAAATTAAATAATTCCAGTGTGTTAATAATTCAAAGGCGGCCTTCTAAGCAGATTGATGGTTTTGCAACTGCCTAACACGCTAAAATAATACTGAATTCTTGAAAAAAACAGGGCAGGTCGCATCTTCCCAAAAGGCAGATTGCTGGGGAGATTGCTCTTGGACCTAATCTCCTGGCACCAGTCTCCTCTGAACTTGGTCTAGACTATGGTTAGTTGCGCTGGTATTCTCTAAGTCAACAAGTCATAGGAAGTCTTGCGTTTTAACTATTTTCACTTCAGCCAATTCTTAATGGAGCGATGATAGATGTTTTATTTATCTTTTAGGAAAAAATTTTTTTGCCGAGCGTGTTTTTATTTAGAATTTATTGATTACAATGATTATGGCATGTATACAAAATACTTCTTGCGTTATGTTGATGATCGATTTCTGTCTCATGCTCTCGGTGAGGTTCGCATTGGGAGATGTGATTTGTTGGGAACGACTAAAAAGCAAAATTATTTGGAAGAAACTTTTCCTGAAGGCTTTGAGATGTTGCCAGATGGCTTTTTTTCTGTTGGACAATCTGAAGAGTATTATCGAAATTTTTTAAGAATATTTGGCATGAAAGATCGGAAGAAAATATTGTCATCTTTGCTTGACTGTGCATTTAATCTTGATATTTTTCAACGTTTCAAGGGTGAGGAGGTAATGTATTTGTCGGTCTGTAGATTCATATCAGAGCGCAGGTTGCAGCGTTTTAACCGTTTATCTCATGAAAGTACTTTTGGTTCAAAATATTCATATCAGTATAAGATTTCGTCAAGTACTATAGATTTTTCTGTTGATCCCGAGTGTCAGTTTCCGACAAATATTCATGCTGTAATCGGTTCAAATGGTGTGGGTAAAACTACTTTTTTGAAATATATTGCAATTACGGAGGCCAATAAGTTGCTGAGTAGATGTGAAGGGGCTGTTTCGAATGTTGTGTTTATTTCTTTTAGTCTTTTCGATAGTATGCGAATGATATTCGACAAGAAATTTGCTGAAATAATTCATTTTACTGGGCTAATTGATCAATCAGATTTTACTCGTGTAAAAAATATGAATCAACTATATTATGAATTTTATTCGTCTTTTAATAGATGCCTATCCGGTTCAAATGCGGTATTGCTTTATAAATTATTAGACTTAATTTCTGTAGAGTTTTGCAGAGAATTGCTGGATTCTTTCTCGGTCAAAGATCAGGTGTTTGACGTTAATCGCTCGGACTTGCGCGGATTCTTCAATGGATTGAGTTCTGGTCAGGCCACGGTTGTCCTTGTGCTAGTTAGGCTTGTTGATCTTGTTGAGGAAGGAAGCATCGTGCTTTTTGATGAACCTGAAAGCCATCTTCATCCTGCTTTATTGTCTAAATTTATTAGGTGTTTGGCCAGTATCGCCAAAGAAAGAAATGCTACTATGATTCTTTCAACACATTCTCTCGTTGTTTTACAAGAAGTTCCAAAGTCATGTGTTTGGATCTTCCGAAGACCGGGGGGAGATATAGTCTTTTCAAGACCTAGTATTCAAACTTTCGGTGAGTCCATTGACATGCTTATGCAGGATGTGTTTTCTAGTGATGTCAGTAATTCAGGATATTTTCAATTTCTAACAAAATTCATTGACGAGCATAAAATCCCTTACCTAGAGTGGGATACATTTTTCGGAGATGATATTGGCTCAGAGGCAAAGCTATTGTTGAGAAATCTTTTGGCAACTAGGAGCTAGGCCGCGATGATGCATCTTCAAAAGCCTTCTTTTGAAGTTTCTGATATTATAAAATATATATATGATTTTTCTATAAATGCATGCGACTGCAATAGGCTTATTTTGGTTCAGAAGTATCTTGTAGAATCTGAGCGAAAATATGATCTCCTGGGAAGAGAAGGAAGGCTATATGAAATCGAGCAAACGAGTAAGGATTTGTCAATAGCTGATTTTTATGATCGGTATATTGTTAAGAAGCGTCCACGTAGGCTATTCTATAATGGTGTAATTAGTCTCGCTCAAGATGGATTATGTCCTTATTGTAAATTGTATGAAGCTGACACCATTGATCATTTTTTGCCTAAAAGTCGCTATGGATTGCTTGCTGTAACTCCAGCAAATCTTGTTCCGGCGTGTTATAAGTGCAATAAGTTGAAAGATAGATTTGTTGTTTCTGTTGAAAAGAATTTGCCACATCCTTATTTCGATGAGTGTAGTGTGGTGTGGTTGCGTGCTGAACTTCGTGCAAGAGAAGATGGTCTGCCTTATGTTGTGTTTGTTGTTGACCAAGATTTGAATTGTGCTCTGTATCCAAGAATTAAATTTTTATTTGAGTTGTTTAATTTAGCTTTAAGGTATCAATTGTTCGCTGTTATAGAGATGAAATCGATCAAACGTTTTTTAGAGGCTGAATTTAGTGACCGTGGGATTGAGGGTGTTAGAAAATGGCTTTCCAAATTTAGTGAAAGTTTGCATGGTGATGATTTGAATTCTTGGAAGGCAGCGTTGTACCGATGTCTAGCTAATTCAACACCCTACTGTTCAGGACTATTTAAGAATTGGTAGTTTTTTTCATCTCGAGCTGAACTGCCGGAATTCTTCGGGCCAGTCAATTCTGTGGCTAGTGGAGTGCAGGAATTTTGCTGAAATAGGTTCTCCAGCCCAGGATAACCAGGATTTTGGATAAACTCTGGAGAACCGGAAATGTCCCAGCGAGGATCGATTTTGTCCAAGGGGCGGTAGTTTTTCTGCTGTAAAATATAAATATTTCAGTATGTTAAAAATCCAAGGGCGGCCTTCTAAGCAGACGGTCACAGGTTCGAATCCTGTCGGGCGCACCAGAATAAAATCAAGGGGTTAGGTCATGCTTGGCCTGACCCCTTTTATCATGTGGATAACCGGGCTGGATAACATTTTGGCCAACCCTACAGGATAACGAGGGAATTTTGGATAACATTCGGGCAGACGTTGGCCCGTGTAGGAGCAGACGGCGGGGTAGATGGCCCGGAGTTGCTGGTTTTTCTGATCGGGCTGTGGTGAGCGGGTAAAATTTTAGGCAGATGGGGGAGTAGGCCGGGTGGCCCACTCCCCTGTCGCTTTAGATATTCAAGCTCGGCAACTTTGCGATGGTGCGACGCTTTTCATCACCGAGCAGGTGGTAATACTGGTTCGCGGTCATGTGCACCGACGAATGCCCCATGAGCTTGCTCACTGCCGACAAGTCGCCGCCTTCGCGAAGGAGCGTGGTCGCGAACAGGTGCCGGATGTCGTAAAGGACCACGTGGTAGGGAATTTCAGCGCGTTTGCAGGCCGACTGGAAGGACATCCGAAACTGTTTGACGGGCCGGCCGGCGTATTCGATCAGATACTCGGTCTTGGCGCGTTCCTGCATCTCTCGCAGCCGGGCCATGAACTCGGGGGAGATTGGGATCACCCTTGCCGATTGGGTCTTGGTGGCGAAGACCTTGACGGTCGATTGCGCCCAGTCGACGTCAGCCCATTTCAGGGCGAAGAGTTCGGATTCCCCAGTGCGGACGCCCAGGTTCCAGGCGACCTCGATGGCCCAGGCGAGATGCGGGGCCGCGACGGCCTTGATCTTCATAAGGTCAGCGACGGTCAGCTTCGTGTCCCGGGGCTGCTCTTTTGCTTTCCTCCAGTGGCGCAGCGGGTTCTTTTCGATGAGGTCCTGTTTGACCCCGAACTGAAAGACGGTCTTCAGGTAGGACAGATACCGTCCGCGAGTGACGGGGGAATGGTTGGCGTAGGCCTTGCCCACGATCGTCAGGATCTCGTCGTAACGAATCTCATCGATGGGTCGTTGGGCGAAGACGGGTATCAGGTGTTTCTTCAGGAAGGACCTGATCTCGTTAAGGGTTTTGACCGTTGTTCCTTCGACCTTCCTCGTGTTGATATACATCTGGGCCAGCTGGTCGAGATAAATCTTGTCGGCGACGGCCACCTCTTCGGAGATGGCCTCAGGGGTGCTCGGCGACACGGGGCCGTGGTCCTTGACCTGCTTGTCGAATTTCTGGGCCGCCCTGCGTCCTTCCCGGCCCTTGCCGAAGGTCTTGGTCGTCTGCTTGCCCTCGGCATTCCGATACGCGACGTAGTAGGTGCCGTTGTTTTTCCGCATGTGAACGGACATATTACACCTCAAGTTCGATAGGAGTTCTAGGTTTCATTTCGAGTGTTGATGAGAAACTATCTGGATTGGCCATAAAGCGATCTAAATCAGCACGAGCGAACCGAGATTGAGACGGTCCATATCGTTTAATGCTTTTCTTTCTGATCAACTTTGCGAAGTACGAAGTACTGTATCCACAATACTCCGCAGCACGTTCCAAATCGTAAAACGGCCCAAGGCCGTTAGCCATATCCTCCGTCCATGATTAACCTCTTGAACAAGTGTGCTTATTGTGAGCATTCCGTTGCCTAATTACGAAGAGACAATTATGTCGTCGAAATGTATTTTGTTGTTAAGGTAAATATGGTGTTCGTTGTTGAGCATCTTGTCGTATCGCTAAGAAAAGGGGCCGGGAAGGCCCCCGGTTATTAAATGACATGCATTAATATTTCTTCGACTTCTTCCTCCTGGATGCCAAGATACCGACGTGTGATAGATGGGCTAGAATGGTTCAGTCGCTTTGCCAGTACTTCCCATGGCACGCCAAATGTCTTACGCTGATGGTAGCACCATGTTTTGCGTAACGTATGGGCTCCATAGTTCCCTTTCAGGTTAACAGCTTCAGCCCATGCTTTGACGTACTTGGTGACGGCAAATGTCGTGAGAGGATAGTTTTTTCCTTTACGACTTTTGAACAGGTAATGCTCATCATTTAGCTTTGATTCATTGAGGTGGTCATCAAGTGCCAGCCTGATCTCCTTGTTCATAATGAACACGTTCTCCTTGCCGGTTTTCTTTTCGCGCAAGATCACGCGGTCACCGACATTTGATTCCCGAACGTCGCCGACCTTGAGGGCAAGCAAGTCTTGGACACGAAGTCCAGTGTTGATGCCCATGATGAAGAGCAGCTTGTCGCGAAGATTATCAGAAAGTATCTTCTTGATGCTTTTGATGCTCTTCACGTCAATAATGGGTTCGACTTTCATCGTTGCCTCCAATGCTTGTTTTTCTTCCGACCATGCCGGAAACGTGCATTTAAATCGGCCTTGTCCCCTTGAGCTCCAAAGCCCCTGGGGGTAACGCCTTCGATTTCTTGCCGAAGTCCATGTGAATGCCTCCAATGTATGTTTTTACATAAAAACGTACATTCGCTATAAGAGTAATTTCTGTATGAAGTTGCATATAATTCTCGATCTTGCGCGAAAGAATCGAAAAATAGTCACATCTTGCGATATGACTATGTTAAAGTCCAAACGCATTAGGCCTTGGTCAAGATGATCTTCTGATCCTCGACCAGGATGGAAAACTCGTCGCCTTCGCTGATGGACATGCCTTGTAGGTCAAGGCTCTTGAGATAGATCTTCAATTCCATCTTGTTGTTCACCTTGGGCCTCCTCGAATTCTTGAGGTAAAGGCCCTTGACCTCGTAGTAGGTCTTGTCGTCGCTCATCAGCTTCAAGACGTATTGCTTCAAGGTCTGACGATGCTTGACATCCATCTTGACCATGATCTCCGAGGCGTCCATGCCGTTGAAGATGCACTCGCGAAGAAGCGAAGGATTGTACTTCGACTCGATCTTCTTCTTGTCGAAACCTTCCTGTCCTTCAACGACCGCAGTATCAGTCTTCTTGCTCATACAAGCTCCTTTGTTTGGTTTGATTGATAATTTCTGTATTTGTATAAAGATACTTAAAAGTAGTTTTGTTTGCGTACTTTCTCTGCCAAATTGACTATTGCGGCGACGTGTATCCCGGTGGAAAACGGGCAATGGCCCTAGGATCAGATTTCCGGGGCTTTTGGTCACGGGGGAGGGCAAACTATGCGGCGAGGTCCAAACGGCCCAGGACGGGGCGTATACGAGGTCGGTTTTTCTGGGGACGGGCAATTTTATGCGGGACGGGGGCCATGTCGGCGGGCGCGCATATGGAGCCAAAGCCGGGGCGGGTTAATGAGGCCACCCTCTGGGCGGGCTAATAGAGCCACCATCGTTTTCAGCCTTCGCCCGGACTTCCGCGACGGGCTATCCACTCCACGAGCAACATCGAGGAGGAAGGGATGGCCAACCGGAGGTTCGCAGTGCATGAAATTCGTCACGTTATCAGTAGGATGCGCCTGGGCGAGTCCGACCGCCAGATTGCCAAGGCCGGCCTTATGGGCCGGGTCAAGGCGGGCAAGCTCCGTCTGTTGGCGCAGGATCAAGGTTGGCTGACCAAGGATTCGCCGCTGCCCCCCAACGAGGTCATCGAGCGGCTGACCAAAAAGACGTCCCCACCGCAACGCGGCCAATCCCAGGTTCTTCCCTTTGCCGAGCAGGTCCTGGCCTGGGCGGGGCAAGGCATTGCCTGGACGACGATCCACCAGACGCTGGTCAGGAAGTTTGCCTTCGCCGGCAGCTACGACGCGGTCAAACGCTTCTTGCGTCATCACAAGCAGGAGCGGCCGGCCACGGTCATGCTCGACCACGCACCCGGCGACGTGGCTCAGGTGGATTTCGGCGCAGGGCCGAAGATCATCGACCTCGGCACGGGAGAAGTGCTCGGGACCTGGGTCTTCGTCATGACCCTGGCCTGGAGCCGGCACCAGTACGCCGAGGTGGTCTGGGACCAGAAGGTCGAGACATGGCTTGGCTGCCACCGTCGGGCCTTCGAGTTCTTCGGCGGCGTCCCGGCACGGATTGTCATCGATAACCCCAAGTGCGCCATCACCAAGGCCTGCTACCATGATCCCGAAGTGCAGCGGGCCTATGCCGAGATCGCCGAGGGCTATGGCTTCCTCATCTCCCCTTGTCCGCCACGGGACCCCCAGAAAAAGGGAATCGTCGAGTCCGGGGTCAAGTACATCAAGAACAACTTCCTGCCGTTGCGGGACTTCCGGGACATCGCCGGACGCCAACCGTCAGTTGCTGGAGTGGATCATGGGTACGGCCGGCAACCGTGTCCACGGCACCACCCATGAGCGGCCGCTGACGCGTTTTGCCGAGGCGGAACGCCATTTCCTCAGGGCGCTTCCCGACGTGGCTCCGGAGGTCGTGACCTGGGCCGGGGTCAAGCTCCATGGCAACTGCCACGTCCAGTTCGAGAAGGCCTTTTATTCCGCCCCGTTTCAGCTGGTGCACCAGCATCTTTGGCTGCGCGCCGGGGAAAAGACCGTGCAGATCTTCCACGGCCAGACCCTGGTGGCCGTCCATTCCCGGCTGCGTCGGCCGGGAGGCAAATCCACCGTGAACGAGCATCTGCCCCCGGAGGCCAGGGCCTACCTCATGCAGACGCCGCAGTGGTGCCTGGAACACGCCGAGCGCATCGGTCCCATGTGCCGGGAACTCGTTGTCATGGGGCGGCGGTGTAAAACGTGCATTGGGCCGGGGCGGGGTCGCCCTGCGATTTGGGGGAGCGGGTGGGGATTTGGCCCTGGTCCCTTGAATACGGCCCAGGGAGGGGAGGAGGACGCGTGCCTGGGGGATATCCGGGGTGGGCTAAGATTGAAATTTAACTAGAAGTGGATTAGAGGAAGTTTTATGAGTGATTGGCTCAGGTTAAGCGAATACAAGGCAGATACGTTTAACAGAAGCTGGTTTTTTGGTAAATCTTACCATTTGACTTTTTTGTGTTGAGGTGCGGTGAATGTTGCGGTCTGGTATGTATTTTTCGAGAGGTTTTAGTGATTTTAAATTATTTTAAAAGCGCGAGTGTTAAATATCAATCTCAGTTGTTTAGGCTGTGGGTTGAAAAGTATGCTCGATTGAAAAATATCGAAAGGAAAATAGTTGATCCTAAGGAATTTGATCTTAGTCTTTTAAATGATTCGCTTAAGAATTTAGGGGTTAGGTATCTGGAGGGTGGCGATATTGCGGGTATAATTTTTACACTGAATCAAGAAGATAGAATGGCATTCGTTTTCGACAATGCGCCTTCTCTGCTCCTGTTTGGTGTGTATGAAATAGCGTTATTCAATGCCTATGTGTCGTGTCATGCGAATTTACATGCTTGGGATGTTAAAACGCTAAAATTTCTGTTTAAATTGTGTGATAGAGAGGTTCTTTATCGCTCTGGCGGTGTTTTTTGTGGGAATTATCCGCTAATTGTCTATAGGGGTGTTTGTGGTGAGGGTGAAGGTTATCGTCCCCGAGGGCTTTCATGGACAAATGATTTTGAAAAAGCGAAGTGGTTTGCAAAATTTCCAGAAGAACGTTTTGGCGTAAAATTGCCTAACTGTCATGTTTATCAGGTTAGTATAGCAAGAGAAGATGTTTACTTTTATAATGATGACAGGCAAGAGAGTGAATTTGTTTGTGATATTAAAGCAAGGCATCGTCCTAAGTTGGTCTGGGCCGATGAGTGATCTAGCCTAGTTGTAGAAGCCTCGAATATGACTTGAAAGTGTGATATTGTTTCAGAAAATTTTGTTGACATATTGCGCTTGTTGTGTTTGCCCTAAGGGCAGAATTTAAATATCAAACTAGAGGAGACTTGCCTATGCCACCGGCAACGAAATTCGACGCGATGAAACTCCGTACCATGATCACCGAAAGTAAGACTGCGCAGCAAATCATTGATGCTTTCGAGATTGATAAGGTGACGTTGAAAGCCCATCTCCTGAAGTTGATACAGATGGATGAGAAGTTTTATAAGATTGAAGGGATGGGGGACAGGGCAGTTTCTGGAAATGCCAAGTTCGGGACCACGGGGCTTCGTCTGTCCCCGACCCTGCTCACCAACTACGGGTTCAGCCAGGGGGATGAGTTCAAGGTCTCCAGCCTGGAAGAGGGGAAGATTGTGCTGGAGAAGAAGTAGCTGGATTTTAAATTATTCTATGAGAAAGCCCACGTCGTTCTGTGAAGAGGTGACGTGGGCTTAGGTGTTAAATATGACTCAAGTGAGGCGACTAGAGTCTTTCTATCTCAGATTTATTCCACATTTTTTTAGCGATCTCTGTGTATAGTTTTCTTCTGCTGTCTATTGATTCTTTGTTGAATAGTTCGATTGGAGTCATATTTATTCCTTCCTCTGTAATAAATTGACCGACCTGGGGATTGTTATCATAAAGGCTGGAAGTTAAACTTTGGGCAAGTATGTTTTCTGTCGCATATTTTCCGACCTTGTCGCTGTAAAGTAAATCCTTTAAAGAACGATTTCTTCCGCGGGGAAGAAGTATTAATCCTCCTATATTGTCACGTTCTATTTCTAGTTCTTTTAAGCTTGAAAAGTCGTTCTTGTCTCCATATGAATTTAGCACTTCCTGCCCTTTGTTTGGGATGATATGCTCAATGTCGAAAGTTCTCGTTCCTCTACTCCTATCCACATAGGATGCGAAACCGACTTTATTTGTTTGGTCAGTGTGATCTTCAATGAAGTCAGCAATCCGAGCAAGTAGCTGTAAGAGAACTTGGCGTTTGGTGTTAGTATATGAAATTTTTCCAATAGAATCGATTGACTCGTCAAGGCTATCTATTTCTTTGATAATTATCTCTTTGAGCTGAGAAAATTTTTTATGTCTAATTTTCTTTATAAGCGCAAAAATTAAATCCCTAACGTTGTCGTAAGTGTTGTCTTTTAAATTGATAGATCTAATCGAAAGTACGTAATCAAGATAATAGCTTGTGATTTTAAACTTTTTGTTGATCTCTGTGGATATGTCTGTAGAAATAACTGAAGAAAGTATTGCCATGGACTGTAATGTGAAATCCCTTGCCCCGTTGTAGAAAATGTGGGGAAAGGCGTGATTGTATTCAATCTCAGCAGTTTTAATTTTTATGTACTTATCTACAAAAAAAGGGATATTTATCGTCAAAAAATCGAAATAGTTGTCTTCATTTTCAAGCCCAAGCGTGCTAGTATTGTCAATAACCCATCGATAGTAACTGTCTCCAATATTTTCGAAATCTCCTGGAGGATCTCCTTTTACTTTTCCCCTTATAGTTGTAGCATACTGAGATCTTAAAAAAGTCTTAAAGAAAGCCGAGTCTTCATCACTTCCAAGTTCTCGTAGTGAGCGTACGCAATCATTCCATTTTGTGTGGGCAGCCTTATTGTTGTCATTGTTTTTAATTTTTGAGAGAAGAAAACCCTTTAATAGGTCAATCGGGCTTAATTTTAGTCCTCTGTCATTCATTGTGACAAATACTTTGTGCCCGTCTTGCTCTGTTGGAACAGAAATTTCAAAAAGAAATACTTTTTCAATAAGGTAATCAACAAAGTTCGGGAGTATTCTGTCTTTAATTTCATTAACTAAAAAATTCTCTATGTTACAAAATATTTCGAGCATCCGTCGTGTCCCTGGGTCAATATGAGGGATGCTTTCAACTTGTTCGTAAAGAACGCTATTTTCATCATCAATGCTAGATTCAAGAAGGATATCTAATAATTTTCGCCTTGCTTCGTCAAAGTTCATGTTAAATTCATTTTGGCCATAAATATTTCTCCGTAAACATTGTTCGAGTGTTGCGATGTTTAGTTCTGATTTGGCTTTAGATATCCTGTAAAAAAATATTAAAACTAGCGTTAATGTGGTCAGTCTCTGTTGTCCGTCAACGATAGCTTTGTAGCCGTGCTCTGCAGGTGTAGTGATTATGGTGCCCAAAAAATATGGGGCATAATCGCTAACACTTGTTCTTCCATGGCTAGGTTCATAGCTTTCCAGAAAAGCTTCTTGAATATCTGTCAATAATTCTTGAAGGTGTTTTGTTTCCCATTTATAGCGCGTTGATAGGTGGGGAATGTGAATCTTTGTTGAAGACATTCAGATACTTTTCGACGGTCAGAGGTAATTTCCATGTTCGTCTCCATGATATGACAGTTGTTTGTCTATACTGGAGCATTGGGAAGAAATCAAGAAAAAGTGCTTAACTACCATGTAATAACTTGGTTTTTCAGAGTAACATAATGAAATAGTTTGCTATTTTATTTGTCGCCTTCCCACAGTGCTTTTTTTCTTCCCCTGGGAGTTGTCACGAAGCTTACAATTTCTACCGAATAACGCAGCAAATAGGTTGTCCAGCCCTGGATAACCGGGATTTTGGATAAATTCTGGAGAACCGGGAACAATGGTGGACCATCCGGTCGATAGCTGCAGCTGTAGTCATGAAATCATTGTAGATTTTGTCCCATTGAGAGAAGACTAGGTTGCTGCTGATCAACACGCCACGCTCGTAGCGCTCCGCCAAAAAGGTGAACAGGACCTCCATCTCCTCCCGGTCCGCGTATGGCCTCACGAGGGACAAGGTAAAACCGTTCAGCATAGAGAATGGTTTCGATGGGCTCAAGGACTTGATGAAGCAAGCAAAGGATAAAATATTCCAGCTCTAGGCCTGTTGAAAGAAAAAGCTCCTATCGCTGATGGAAAGGTGGAGTAGGTCTAGAGCGTAGCGTTGGTAATCGAAAACCCAAGTCTTACGAAGTATGGTTGATTTGGGCGTGTACAAGTCTTTCGAATTCTTCGATGCTAAGCAATTTGCCAGAATTTCCATTAGAGAACCATTCTTCAGCGTGCTCTGTTATTATTTTGGACAATAAAGCCTTGTCATTTTTATCGATTTTAAAATATTTCGTCTCGACTTTTGTGCAAAGCGTCACTAAACATTCTTTCCCATTGATGCTTTTGTGACTAATTTTATCGTTGTTGTAGTCAGGGTCAGTTCGAGTAAAGTCATTTTTTTCAAATATCCTATAAACTTCTCCGCCCTTTATTTTTTTAGATGAATTAAAATATATATCGATGACTTTAGATCCTGGTTTAAGTTCAGGCCAGTCTTCGTAAGCACCGTTTGCTTCGTATTGTTTCATAATTTGTAATGTTTTATCTGAAAGTTTATTGTCATTGTAGATAGCAATGGCAAAATCTTTGTTGGTGAAAAAATTTTCTTTTAAGCAAGTAGTGAAATTTGGAAGTTTTCTTCTTTCCCAGATATCAATTGCTTTTTGTAAATCGGCCTCTGTTATATCAAATGAGTTTTCGTATAAGTTTTTTATCCAAAGTCGGATTGAATCTGATGAATTTTCAGTGATGAGCACACATCCTTCAATCCAACCATTAAAATCAAGTTGGTTAAATGCTAGCCCATTAGTTGAAGCATTTGCTGAGCCAATGACGCAACCTTTGTCTGAAAGGTAAATCTTTGCGTGAAGATTAGGGTTGTGCCGTAATTCAAAATTTGATTTTTTTTGTAACTTTTTTATCGCGAACGGATTCGTGCCTCCACTAGACAAATTGCAAATTATTTTTGTAGCTGTATTGCTATTGATTTTATTGAATAAAGCGTCAGATCCTTCTCCCCAGAAAGCAACTGCACAATAAGCGTATTTTGGCCGCGTAAATATTTGTTCAATTGAATTGTAAATATCATCATGATTAAGGAGGACTGTGTGCATGATCACCTCTGATGTGCGGAGAAAAAGTTGTTGAATTGGGAGTTCTCTGTGTTTACAGAGATGAGGCTGTTGAATAAAGCTAGACAAACCTCGGCATCGTATAGAGCTTCGTGAAGCTGAGCTTGTTCGACAACAATCCCTCTCAATCTTGCGGCATCCGATAATTTCCCTCCGCAAAGTTTCATGGTACATATCCATGGGATTTGGAGATTGGCGAAGCTACTATCAAACTTTGCATTGTGGGCAACTGCGAACTCAGCTCCACTAGCAAAAGAACTTAATCCTTGATCATGCTTGAAGTAGACAGGGTATTCGGCTCCTGTTCGAAGCTTTTCTATTTCTTTGGCAGAAAGTCCATTGACAGCTTGTGCATGCGGATTCCACTTTTCGACTGGATGATAATATCGAACGAATGTATCGAGTCTGTCTACTTTTTTGATATTCCAATCGACAGCTATTTTTATGGCGGCAACAGATAAAACAGAAGATCGATAAAATCCATTTGTTTCAAAATCTATAACTAGCCCAATCATATAGTTAGTTCCAGGAAAGTCTGTTTAGTTGTATAGTAGTGTTGTTAGTCTTAGTTCTTCAGCGATTCTTTTTTTAAGATCTTTAGGCTTTATAAGTTTTGCTTCTTTTCCAAAGCTTAAGATCCATGCGATCAGTTCTGGCGCGCTTTGAACCATTAACTTTAATGAGATGCTACCATCTTCATGTTCTGTTAGCTTCTGGTTGTCACTCCACCGTCTTTCTTTAATATAAGTAGCTACCTGCGGAGTGAATTTTATCAAGGCTAAAAAGGGATCGTCTTCCATGAAGCCAAAATAAAGTTGTTTCTGATCGTTTCCTTGAATTTTAAAATTATGTTTGCTTTTTAATATTGTCGCGTCGATGATCCTGTGAATGGAGAATGTCGTAGGGTGCAGTATCTCTTGCTCTTTGTCGTTATTGAGAGAGGACCCTTCGGCATAGAGTGATTCATGATAAGAGATGATTTTCATCGGAGCGAAGCAATGCCTTTTTGGTTCTGTTCGATGTGGTGAATGGTAAATAATTTCACAAACATTTTTTTCGCGGATGGCTTGTAAGATTTTTTCAATAATGTCTTGGTAAGGCGTGTAGTCGATAGCTCCTTTAACTGAGACATCGTAAATCGAGTCGAAGGCGTCCGCTCTGTCTGCCATAGTGGGGAGAAGGGCGGTTGTCTTATTAAGAGCGCTTTCCACCTCCGCAGAGATTCCTTTCGGCAAAAGATGCCAGACGAGATCCTTGCACATCCCCAATAGTTGAATTTCCCTGGGCGAAAGTGACACGTGAGGTCGTTGGGATGACTCGATTTTGAACCATTTCTGGCGGTCTTGCGTCCGGACTTTAAGTTCAATGCCTCGCGTAAGGGCCAGTTCTTCAGCAATTCTGCTAGCGTTCTGTTTTGAACATTGAAGCATTTCAGCTAGTTGCCCAAGTGAATATTCGCCTCCAGTGAAAAGTAATATACTGAAAAGATTGAGAATTTTCTGCGAACGTGATGAATATTGGTCTTTTTTAGGCGGCATTTTGAGTAACCATCTGTTTTAAAAGCATAAAATATTTTTTCAAAAGTACCGAATTATGGAACGGCCCGCAACTACTATCCCGCACATGGCTGCCACGGAGGGCTAGATGGTGACGTCAGGTGATGAAAAGAGGGATAGTCGGTTTGAGTTTTGCAACAGCTGTAGTTATTGGAACACAGGTTCATCGTTAATCATTGAAGGAATCGAGTTGCGTTATTGTGCATTGGTTGAAAAAGCACGCTGTGCTTATGATTTCAAGTGTGAGATGGTAAAAGCTTTAACCAGTAATGTCTAGGGGGAAATATGGATATTTTTAAAAACAACATTGCGGATGTCTACGCTTTTTGGATCGATAGGGATGAGCGTACTGGCTTTTATTATCCATCTGCTGTGGATTCAATCGTAGTCAATCCGCAGGAACACACCCTGCGTGTCGAGCTTCGTGGCAATGATGAAGAATTTCAAGTAGTCTTCAAAAAGGAAAATTCAAAATGGTTCTACAAGTCGGATGCTTACGAAGACGGAAATGAAGATGAGTGGTTTGCGATTGACTGCTTCGTCGGCAATGGAGAGTTTGTGTTTGTTCGGTCTGATGATTATGAGCAGATTTATTTTCATGTGGTTTTTGAATAGGTAATTTGCATGGCTACTTTCGAAAAGCATTGTGAGGCTTCTCAGAGAGAGTTTGGGAATCCATACCCAGAGATACATCGTTGGCTTGATGAATTTCATGGTGTCGAACCCTATATGACCCGGCATCGGAAACTCAGGCACCATGCTGCTGGAGTCAGGCTGGCGATAGAAATTTTTGGAGACTATGCCGAGAAGGTAACCATGCAGCATATTATCATAGATCTCAAGGAGGAGGGTTGGACAGACTCAGATCATTTCCCTCTGGACGAATTTGATTATGTAAGTATGGGCTTGTGGTAATGTCGTTATTATTCAGAAGATATTTATTGAGTTAATGGTTTTGATGTGGTTTTAGGTTGTTCTGTGTCTTGTCTTCGTCGTGTTCTGTGGCGATCAAATACATAACCAAATTTTTTTAAAAGGAGAGATGGCATGTCAAAAGTAACTGCGACACTTAAGCGATTGAAGATGGTCGTTGCTACATTGGAACAATTCAAGGACACTGAAGCTGTGGTGCCAGAAGATGGTTGTCTTTATCAAACATTTAACGACAGTCTCGTATATGTTTTTAAAGATTCGGATGGAAATATCTATGGTGTTGTGCTAAAAGGGGGGCATGGAATCAACCATAGCCGGGGTACAAACGCAGGGGAGACCTATTCCCTGGATGAGGACGGCTATTGCGAGCGGTACGAAGGGGAAGAACTTGTAATGAGTTTGGCTAGGAAACTAGATATTGCTTTACCATAAACAACCTTGCCGAGCCGGCATCGATCTGTTTATGTGCCACCCCGGATAAGCCGGGGTGGCTGACGTGGTGTCAATTTATTTGGAGTCTAAACAGTGAGACAAGATTTTTACGCACGTGTGTTTCATGCCTGTGCTGGAAATTACATGGGTGATTATGATAAAATTATCGTCGCTGAAGTTGTACCTATTCTTGAAGAAACAGATGTTGCATATGATCTGTCGCCTGAAGGTGTTGGTTCTTGCTTGCTTGGTATGGCGTCCTCGGATTGGAACGTACAAGAATGCAGATCTGTTGTTTCGAAGTTGCAGGCTGTTGAGTATGTAAATGATGTCTTATTGTTGAAGGTGTCCAAGATGAGCATGCTTTTTTTTGTTGTTGGATCAGAAGATTTGAATAGAATGATAATGAGTCAGTATGCATTGACTTCTGATGGTGGGTTGTTTGTGATAAGTGTTTTTGTTTTTAAAGATATGACAGTTAGTGCGTTGGGTTGCTCTGGGATGTTTGGAGAGGATTTTGCAGGATTGACTTTTTATGATGATACTGACAATGATAAGGTGTCTCGGATTTTGGATACGATCGCACATGCTTTTTTGAGAAGATCTTTGATTTGTGTTGATGCAGCTGATTTGAAGTGTGTCATGGCTGGCAAGCTTTCTGTTGGGGTTCGATTTGATTCAAGGCTTAAAAACGCTACTTCTAGTTTTGATTCTTTTGTTTTAAAGTACGAAGATTTGATTCGACAAACAACAGGGTTATTTGTGTTTTTGGTTTTCGATAAAAATGTTGAGTTCGGCATTGATTTCATTGATTCTATTGTGGAGCGTTTGAGGCGCTTTGTTAACCCAAATGCTGCCATGTTTTTTTCAGTGGATTATATGCGTGAACAAGTTGATGAATTCAGCTGTGTGATGGTTGTGAATGTGTAGTTAGTATTATTTTGTTTTCTATGTCTAATGCTTGTTTCTTGTGGCCTACTAGGGTGGGGCTGACCTGCACCATGGATTCTCTGCCGAATAACGCTGAAATAGGTTCGCCAGCCCTGGATAACCGGGATTTTGGATAAGCTCTGGAGAACCGGGAATGTCCCAGCGAGGATTGATTTTGTCCACGGGGCGGTAGTTTTTCTTCAGAAAAATCAAAATATTTCAGTGTATTAAAAAATCAAGTGCGGCCTTCTAAGCAGATCGATGGTTTTGCAACTGCCTAACATGCCAAAATAACACCGAATTCTTGAAAATAATAAGCCAGACCGCATCTTCCCAAAAGGCAGATTGCTGGGTGCGAGAGCTCCCAGACACGTCAGACCAGGAGCAGGCCACTTCGGCGGCTTGGCGCACATCGAGAGAAAAGCTGAGAACGGTTGCTAGCCCCTCCCTTTAAAACCGACTAAAAATGGAGTATTATCGGTAACGTGGGTCCATAAATAAACATGTCCGGAGGTTTGCGAGAACTTTGGATTAGTAATAAGGTGTCAAGCTGTGTTTGCAGTTGAACTCTCTGTCATGGCAACAGTCAAACAAATCATTTGTTTGTCTTTTTAGGTTGCTTTGATTTCATAATTCTTAAATATAAGTCATCGAGATAAGCTTCTGGCCAGATTGTTTTGTAATGATTAATCCAAAAATTTTTGATGTATTTTTCTGACTCTAAAAGAATATACTCTAATACCGCAATTTTTTTCGCTGTTTTTGTGATGTCAGCTTCGTTCCAATTGTCGCCATGCATTATTAGATTTCTTTCGTTGTAAAATTCGTCGCAAAAAAAACGAATAAATTTCTCGTCTAGGATATCATTCATTCGGGAAATGTTAAGTAAAGTTCCGATGGATATATTAGTGTTTTTGGTGCCGTCTTTCTTGTTTATAATTGCTGATATTTTTTGCGTGTCGTTTTCTTGCTCAAGTATTTTTTGGGTATTTTTGCTTGTCCTGTTTACAAATTCAGCAAATGTCCAGATGGACCCTTCAATCAGCGCTAGAAGACCACACATGGCTGGGTAATGCCATTTCTTTTTATAGCACCTTAGAGACTCTTTGATGGCATTTTTTTTACAACAAATCATCAGAGAATAGGGGGGCGACATATATCTTGAGCCAATACATGCTTCGATCTCTTTAAAGCCGTTTTTGTATTTGCCTGCGAAATAATTTGATATATCTTTTCCGTCTTTATGTATACGCAAAAGGGCGATAGCTGTTGAAACCGGGAGCTGGTTTAAAGACCATTGAATTGGTAGTGAAGAATATTTTTCGTCTGTTATATAATAATTAAGGCTTAGGCGGAAAGGTTGATAGATTGCAGCTGCGATACGTTTATCGAGCAATTTGTCGCTGGTTTGGTTGCTTACTAGATACTTGGTTATTTTGAGAAACAAGTCGTTTTTAAGTGAGTGTATGTCGAACTTGAGCCTTTCTATGCTATCGTATTCTTCTTTTTTGTCTTCTTTTAACTTGCGTACTATTTTTTCAACAATTTTAAGCTTATCATTGTTGTTTGACTCCTTGATTTTATTTATATTTTCGTATTGGTTGCCGTAAAACTTTTTTTCGAGTTCTAAAATTCGTGCTTGTAGCAACGATAGACTTTCAATCTTATTTGCTGAGTATATTTCGGAGATTTTGACAAAAAGACTCTCATCAAATTTTGCTCTACGTACGAGAGATAAAATTTCATTATACTTAACGTCAGCTGAGAGATCTTTAATTAGGAGGTTGTCGATAAATGAAGTTACAAAAACAACAGACGACAAGTATTCTTTGTCGATATCTGTTATTTTTTCTAAAGTTTTAATTTTTTCTCTCTCGTTAAGAATATCTCGTATTACTGGCCATATCACATGCATTGTTTTCTGCATGTCTTCAATGCTTGTGTTTTTCATTTGATCAATAATTTCTGGATGAGATCTTATTGCTTCTAATGTCCGTGAATCTTGTCTTATTAGATCTTGTAAACTTGGGTTTTCACGAAAAAAGTCAATGAATTCATCAATTCTGTCGGCCATGGCACCCTCTTCTCGATAAATTAATTCTCATCCAGAGCAGTATCTGACAAATATAGCCACGTAGTTGCTATATTTGTCAAGGGTTATAATCTCCCTGCTCTATAGTGACAGTACCGGGCTCATCTGTGCCAGGAATTCTCTACTGGATAACGCTGAAATAGGTTCTCCAGCCCTGGATAAGCGGGGTCTTGGATAAACTCTGGAGAACCGGAAATGTCCCAGCGAGGATCGATTTTGTCCAAGGGGCAGTAGTTTTTCTGCTGAAAAATCGTAATATTTCAATATATTAAAAATTCAAGGGCGGCCTTCTAAGCAGATTGTTGGTTTTTCAACTGTCTAACATGCTAAAATAATATCGGATTCTTGAAAAAATCAGTGCAGGCCGCATCTGCCCAAAAAGCAGACTGCTGGGCGAATTGCGTCCAGGTCTACTTGGACTATAGCTTAACCTCGCCGCCAACCCGTCCAACCCAGCCGGACCACCTCATCCTTCGCTGTACTGGCCTAGGGCGTGTCCTCAATTAAGCCAAATGACGGTGGCGGCGAGATGGATAGCTGCGAGAAAATTTCGAGCCGTTTTGTCATAGCGCGTCGCTATGGCACGGTACTGTTTGAGACGGCAGAAAA